>ERZ1106983.163-NODE-163-length-94147-cov-34.756069_pt1 | contig 94147 bp, 90 predicted proteins | sample MGYA00403693_ERZ1106983 | MGnify/ENA primary metagenome ERZ1106983 (study PRJEB35170, sample SAMEA104062420) | human gut metagenome | biome: human gut; feature: human-associated habitat; material: faeces | place: Denmark | collected 2012-07-13 ...
CCGGACAGCACCGAGGGAATGTCCACCCTGACCAAGAACCGCGCCGGCCTTGAAAAAATGTACGCCAAAGGCAAACAGGACGCCGAAGTGCTGGTGCGGTGGATGCAAAACACCAAACAAGATGAATCGGTGGGCACCTAGAGATGAAACCCGTTCACTTCCCTTGACAATATCCGCCCCGGACATTATAATATGATATGTACATACAGACAAAGGAGCCTGGAGCGGTATCGCTCTGGGCTTTTTTGCATTTTGTTGTTCTGCTGCGGACAGATAGAGGGGGTCCGCAGCAGAGGATAGGAAACATCAGTCGGCCCGCCGCAGCGGAAACGTGTCCGCCGGGCAGGGCAAAAATGGAAAAGGGGCGTTTCAGAATGTACGATCGGAAATGTGATGTGGATATCCGCCTGCTGGGCTGCGCTTTGGTGCTGCTGGTAATGGCACTGCTCACCATCCATACCGGCCTTGCCAAAAAGGCTGTGACCGCAGCGGCCGATCCTGCGCCTGCCGCCGTCGTCAGCACGCAGGACACCCGTCTGTCCGAGGATACGGGCAGCGTTCGGTATGGGTGTATTCATGTGGAAAACCTCCTTCCCGTTTCTGCAATAGAAAAAGCTCACCTTCAATTTTAGAAAGTGAGCCATGTAAATCCAAAATAGTAACAGTAAGTGTCGAGAAGTGTCGAGTTTCGTACCCAAAAATTCTTGGGTACGGTTCTGGGTACAAAGAGCCGTTTTAGAGACAAAAAGACACCTCGCCATGAGGTGTCTTTTTTCATCTTCCGAACACCCATCCCGATCCCACGGCAATGCCGCTCAGGGAAGGTGCCGTTCCACAAAATCGCCGATGTCGGCAAAGACTTCGGCCCGGTTCGTCTCCACCAGAAGCTCGTGCCGGGCACCGGGGTAGAACTTGACCTGCACGTCCCGCATCCCGGCATCCTTCATGCTCTGCACGGCCCGCCGGACGCCCGCACTGCGCTCGCCCACCGGGTCGGCATCACCGGCCAGGAAGAGCACCGGCAGGTCTTTCGGCATCCGGGCCAGAAAGGCCGGGTCGTACAGCCGCAGGATGCCCGTGAACATGCTGTAATAGGCATTCAGCGTAAACGTGAAGGTGCACCGCTCATCGGCGAGGTACTTGTCCACCTCGGCAGGGTCGCGGTTGAGCCAGTCGTGGGTGGTGCGGCCCTCCAGCCCCTTGTTGTAGCCCAGGAACGAAAGCTCCGTCACCAGTCGGCTGCGATGCTGCCAGCCGAAAAAGACCGCCAGCACCCGGCAGACCGTGCGGGCAAACGCGACCAGCGCCTTCGGCTGGAAACCGGTCCCCAGGATGATGGCACCGTCCAGCTCACTGCCCCACTCGCACAGATACTGCCGTGCATAGAACGAGCCCATGCTGTGGCCCAGCAGGAAATACGGCACGCCGGGGTAGAGCTGTTTCGTCAAGACGGTCATGGCGTGAAGGTCATCCAGCACTGCCCGGTTGCCGTCCGGCTCGGCAAAATAGCCGTAGTCGGCCCTGGTCCGGATGGACCCGCCATGGCCCAGATGGTCGTTTCCGGTCACGAGGATGCCTCGTGCAGCGAGGTACTCGGCCAGCGGCTTATAGCGGTCGATGAACTCCACCATCCCGTGCGAGAGCTGCACGATGGCGCGCACTTCGCCCTCCGGCACACAGCGGAACGCATGGAGCATCCGCCCCGGTGCGCTCGACGGCAGCGTAAAATCGATCATCTGGCTCATAGCGTCTTCTCCTTTTTGCGGCCCGTGCTCAGAGGGCGCCGATCTTCTTCCGGCAGGCGGAGCAGATGCAGTAGCCTGCAAACTGCACGGCCTGCTCATCGACGGTCCCGCAGAAGTCACAGCTTCCCTTTGGGCGGTACTTTTTGAGGACGATGGCGTCTCCGTCAACGAAGATTTCGAGCTTTGCATCCGTTTCCAGCTTCATGCTGGTGCGCAGCTCCTTGGGCAGAACGATCCGCCCCAGCGCATCGATCCCGCGAACGATTCCTGTACTTTTCATTTTGTGCTTCTCCTTTGCCTAATTCGCACTGCTTCTCGTATTTTCCTCATTTTTCCGGGCCACGCTGCCCGGCCACAAATCCGGTGATAGGAAAATTGTTCCAGTGCTTCATTAGTATACAAAATAGTTCCTGCTTCGTCAACGCCTGCGGTCCGTTTCGACAAAAACTTCCCGGATGTTTTTGGAATGGACACAAAAACGCCCGAAGGCAGTCCGCCTTCGGGCGAAAAGTTCCGGTTCTTTGGTTTTTTTAAGATTTTTTGCTGCTCGTCCCACGCTTCGAGCCGTTTCGTCCCGGCACCAGAAACAGGGCATCTTCGTCCGGGATGGGGCACGTTTTGCCGCCGCAGCAGGCAGAGAGCGACACGGCGACCAGGGACACCTTCTCCGTATCCGACAGGTGCCCGTAGACCCAGATCTCCGCCGAGGCCCCCGGCTTCAGCACGGTGCTCCGGGCCGACGTGACGACGTAGCAGGGATATTCGTCCGTCTGCGCTCCGTTCGTCAGATAACAGAGCGAACCGATCCAGCGGCTCTTTGTGCCGTTCTGGTAAAGCCGGTCTTCCCGGAACGTCCCATCCGCAGCATCCGTAAACTGTGCGGCGGTATTTTCCAGGTCCAACGTCTCCTTTGTGTGGTTCTTCACCCGGAAGTGCACACAGAAACCGGACGGCGTCAGGGTCTGCCCTAGCACGGCAAACTCCGGGAACGCCGCGGACGTATCCGGCTCCTGCACTTCCGACGAAGCAGGCGTCCCGGACGCTGCCGGTGTTTCCGGGGCCGACGGTGCGCTGGATGCAGGCGGCGAGGCCGGTGGCTCGGATGCAGCGGGGTGTTCGGACCCAGCTGAAGTCTCCGGCTGCGAGGACGGTTCGGACCCGGCCGGGCTGCCCGGCGATGCCGTGGGCTGCGAAGCTGCGGGCGGCTCCGAGACGGCAGGGCGCTCAGAGCTGGCCGGCGGCTCCGGCTTTGCGGACGGTGCCGAAGCGGCGGTACTGCCCGACGGCGCAGCCGACTCCGCAGGGGCCTGCGGCTTCTTCTTCGGCGTCAGGCTGCCGATGGCCTGCTCCTTCCACAGAAAATCCACCCGTGTCCAGCTGCCTTCGCTGGCCGGGAGGAATACATACCCATACGCCACCGCGCTCTGCCCCGGCTGCAGGGCTTCGGCTGCGCTTTCCAGAGCCGCAACGACCGGCTTTTTCACCACGGTCTCCTGCGTCGTCCGGAGCACCGCCGTCAGATGTTCTGCGGCCTTGCCCGCAGCGACCCGGTCCGCAGACATGCCGTCCACTGCGTTGTCCACCGTCACGTTCCCAAGTGATGCGCTGGTGTTGAACGCATGGACGACCTGTTCCGTCATATTTTCCACGCGGACTTTGACCACGATAAGGGTGCCCTTCTGCCCGGAGCAGACCGCCGACACACTGGTGTAGTCCATCGGCTCACAGCGGAGAAAGTCTTCCACCTCCGGTTCCTGCGGCGATTCCGCTTCCGACTCAGACACGGCCGTCGAACTGGACACCGATTCCGGTTCCGAAGGCGCGGGTGCCGCCGGAGAAGAAGCCGTATCCTCGTCCGTTCTGCCCGCCGCCGGAGCAGACGCGGGCGGTTCCGGTGCAGCTGCCCCGCCTCCGCCGCAGCCGGTCAGCAGCAGAACAGCCAGACAGAGCAGCACCGCAAGCGCCCTGCTCTTTTGCCGCACTGCATCGAACGATTTTTGTTTCATTGCCTCTACCTCCGCCCGAATGTGTTGAAATGTGTCGTTTTTATTTGACCGTTTTCTGCGCCGTTTGTCAATCGTTTCGGCAGCGTTTCGCTCCAAAGTTTTTCTTCAAAAATTGGGCAGATTCGACGATTTTGATCGTTTCCGGGAGAGAACGCCCCCTTCCGGCCGTTCTTCGCGTCTCCTCGTTGACAAAATCGCGCTGAACAGTTAAACTAAAGGGTAGCAATTCACAAATTTATTTGCCGATATAGATAAGGAGCGTTTTTTATGCCGAGCAATAAAGTCCGCACCCGTTTTGCCCCCTCGCCCACCGGCTATATGCACGTTGGCAACCTGCGCACCGCGCTGTACACCTACCTGATGGCCAAGCACGAGGACGGCACCTTCATCCTCCGCATCGAGGACACGGACCAGGGCCGCTATGTGGAAGGCGCGGTGGACGTCATTTACAACACCCTGCGCGAGGCCGGGCTGAACTGGGACGAAGGCCCGGACATCGGCGGCCCGGTCGGCCCCTATGTCCAGAGCGAGCGAATGGGGATGTTCAAACAGTATGCCGAACAGCTGGTCGCCGAGGGCAAGGCATATTACTGCTTCTGCACCGAGGAGCGCCTGGAAGCGCTGCACGCCGAGCAGCGCGCCAACGGCGAGATGACCCACTACGACGGCTGCTGCCGCGACCTGCCCGAAGAGGAGGTCCAGAAGCGTCTGGCCGCCGGAGAACCGTACGTCATCCGCCAGAAGATTCCCCGCACCGGCATCACCGGCTTCGATGATGTGGTCTACGGCCACATTGAGGTCGAGAACAGCGAGATGGACGACCAGATCCTCATCAAGACCGACGGAATGCCCACCTACAACTTTGCCAACGTCGTGGACGACCACCTGATGGGCATCACCCATGTCATCCGCGGCAGCGAGTACCTGTCTTCCACCCCCAAATACAACCTGCTGTATCAGGCATTCGGCTGGGAGATCCCCACCTATATCCACTGCCCGCCGGTCATGAAGGACGCCCAGAACAAGTTGTCCAAGCGCAACGGCGATGCAAGCTATCAGGATCTGCGCGCCAAGGGCTATTTGAGCGCTGCCATCCTGAACTATATCTGCCTGCTGGGCTGGAGCCCCAGAGGCGAATACGCCGAGCAGGAGATCTTCTCCCTTGACGAACTGCGCAAGGTCTGGAGCCCGGACGGCATCTCCAAGTCTCCGGCCATCTTTGACCCGCTTAAGCTGCGGGCCATCAACGCGGAATATATCCGCCGCCTGAGCCCGGACGCATTCCTGGCTGCGGCGGAGCCCTGGATCGACCAGGCCGTCCACACCCCCATCGACAAGAAGCTGCTCTGCGCCAACCTGCAACCCCGCTGCGAGGTGCTGGGCGAGATCCCCGCGCAGCTGGACTTCTTCGATGCGATGCCGGTGTACGACGTGAGCCTGTACACCAACAAGAAGCAGAAGACCACCCCGGAGTCCGCAAAGGAAGCGCTGGAAGCACTGCTGCCCGTGCTGAGTGATGCAGCTCTGGACTTCTCCGACCGCGACGCCGTCTTTGATGCCTGCAAGGCCAAGGCCGAAGAGCTGGGCAAAAAGAACGGCTGGCTGCTCTACCCGCTGGGCATCGCTCTGTCCGGCAGACAGCGCACCCCCGGCGGCGGCACCGACCTCGCCTGCATGATGGGCCGCGAGACGACCATTGCCCGCGTGAAAGCCGCCATCGAGACGCTGAACGGCTGATCGTTCCGACCATTGGAAAACCGTTTCGGGAGGGATTTATATGATGTATCCGTTTATGACGCTGGACGATGACACCGAGATCGTCCACTCCGAAATGCTTCCGGACGGCCGCGTCAAGGTCTACATTGAAAAGCCGGATGCGAAAGATTGCTTTCACTCCGCTATCTGCTATCTGCCGGACTATACCTGGGAGCAGATCAGCGGCTTTTCCCCTGCCGAGATCGACCGCTACCAGAAATTTCTGGAAACCACGGCACATCTTATTTTGCAGTTCTCCAAAGAGGGAGGCGTAGAGAATGCCGCAGGTTTTTAAGATCGGCTCTTATTGGGTCTATTTCTGGGCCAACGAAAATGAGCCTCTGGAACCGGTCCATGTGCATGTCTCGCAGGGTGCGCCCAGCAGCAATGCCACCAAGATCTGGATCACACGGGCGGGCAAATGCTATCTGTGCCACAACAATTCCGGCATTCCGCCCCGCATTTTGCGGAACATTATGGCGATCATCGAAGCCCGAAGTGAAGAAGTCCTTGCAAAATGGAAGAATTTCTTCGGTGAGGTGCGGTATTTCTGCTGATTTAACGTACTTCTCCGCACCCTCCCAAAAACCGCCCGGCGGCCGCGCTACAGTATATGCACAAGGCGCGGGAAACAGAACAACACAAACGATCCCCGCCGGAAAGCGGGGATTTTTTTATGCACGATCTTCTCAAGCAGGATACCCTCCATCCCTTTGCGTCGGCGCTGTTGCCGCGCGCAGCCGTCCGCCCGGCTCTGCGGCAGGGTTCGGCTTTTCTGGCCGGGCTGCTCGGCGGCTGGGCGGTGCTGTATGGGGCGCTCATCCCCTTCGGGCTGGGGCTGACGCTCGGCTTTGCGGAGGACTGCTTCGCTGCCTGTGCGGCCGGGGCAGTGCTGGGACTGCTGCTCCATGGGTTCGGGGCACTGTCGCTGGACAGCATCTGTCTGCTCTGCGCCATCGGGGCCGCTGTGGCGGCACGGTGGCTCTGGCCGGGTCGGTTCCGGCCCGCCCTGCTGGCGGGCTGCGGAGCCCTGGGGCTGGGGGCCGTCTGCTTTGCCTTCGGCCCCACCGGCGGCGGGGTCGACCTGCTGCTCACCTGCGGGGCAGATGCCCTGCTGGCGGGGGCGCTGGGCTTTGCCCTGCGGCGGTTCCCGCCTGAAACGCCCGGCGCGGGGATGCTGCTCGTCGGGGCCACTGCCGCTGCGGCCCTGGGCGGGGTCACGCTGGGGCCGGTCTGCCTTGGCGTCGTGTTCTGCGCGGCGCTGGAAGCCGCCCTCTGCTGCCGGGGTCAAGGGAAAGCCGCCCTTGCCTGCTGTGCCGTGCTGGGTGCGGCCCTCTGCGGGGCGGATGCCTCCCTCGGCCCGGCGGCAGCCGGGCTCTCCTGCGCCAGTGCAGCGGCTGCTCTGCTGGCCCCCGGACGCCGGGTGGAAGCCTTTGCCGCCTATGCGGGCGGCTGTGTGACGGGAGTGCTCTGCGTTCAGCCGCCCGGCAGTGCCTTTGGCTTTGCCTTCAGCGCCGGGGCGGGGCTGGGGCTGGCCGCACTGCTGCCCGGCGGCTGGCTGGCCCCGGTGCCCGCAAACGAACCGGACGCACCGGAGGAGCGGCCCCGTTTTTCGGCCGCGGCCACCCGGCTGGAAGCAGTGGCCGAAAGCCTGTCCTCCCTCGCGGAGACCGTCAACGAGGTCTACGATGCCCTGCCCCACCGGTGCGAGACCTTCCGCTGGGTCATCGACAACGCCCATGATGCGCTCTGCTTCAACTGCGGGCGGCGGGAGAGCTGCTGGAAGCAGGAATACACCGCGACGCTGGACGGCATGAACGCCCTGCGGCCCATTCTGGAACGGAGCGGCCATCTGGAGACCGGAGACCTTCCGGCCCAGCTGGGGCGCTGCATCCACCCGGCGGCGCTCTGCGCAGCGGTGAACAAATCCTTCGCGCTCTACCGCAGCCGGAAGGAGACCCGCGTCCACGCCGAAGCCATGCGCACAGCCCTGACCGAGCAGTACAGCGCCGTGGCCGATGCGCTGGGGGTGCTGAGCGAACAGCTGGGCCGCCCCGGCACACCGGAACCCTATAAATCCGGGCGGGTGGCCGACTTTTTTGCCAGCCTCGGCACCCCGCCGCTGGAATCTGCCGTCACGCTGGACGACCTGGGCCGGACGCGGGCCGCTGTCACCCTGCCCCGCACCCGGTTCTCTGCCCCGGAGCTGGCCGCACTGGCACAGGAGGTCGGGCGGCTCTGCCGCCGCACCTTCGACCCGCCCCAGGTGCTCTCCTGCAAGGGGATGACGACCCTGCTCTTCTGCGAAAAGCCCGCTCTGCGGGCCGTCTTCGGGTCTGCCGGGAGCGCCGCGCGGGGCAGCATCTCCGGCGATGCAGTCCAGCAGTTCTGCAGCCCCACCGCCGCGCAGATGATCCTCTGCGACGGCATGGGCACCGGACGCCCGGCCGCTGTGGACGGCAACCTGGCCGCAGAATTGACGGCCCGTCTGCTCAAGGCAGGCTTCACCGCCGAGCTGGCCGCACGGCTGGTCAACGTAGCTCTGGCCCTCAAGAGCGATGAGGAGAGCGGCGCGACCCTCGACCTCATCAGCGTGGACCTCTATACCGGCACGGCACGGCTGTTCAAGGCCGGGGCCGCACCGGGTTTTCTGGTCCACGGCGGGCGGGCACGGCCTGTGGGGGATGCCAGCCTGCCCATCGGCATCCTGGGCGGGGTGAACGGGCAGAGCCGGGTGGTGCATCTGGCGGCGGGCGATTACGCCGTGCTGGTGTCGGACGGCCTGCTCGTGGACGGCACCGGCTGGGTGCTCAAGCAGCTGGAACTCTCTGCTGCCGCAGCCGACCCGCCCGAAGTGTTGGCCAAAACGCTGGTGGAAACGGCCCGCGCCCGCGCCGAGGCGACCGGCCGCCCCGACGACATCACCGCAGCCGTGCTCCGGCTGGAAGCCTGCGGGCGTTGATTTATTCACAAATAGGGACTATAATAACACTATCTTTTTTGTAGGAGGTCCCTTTCTATGCTGCATCTTACCGTTGCGCAGGACGGAAGCGGCGATTACGCTTCGGTGTCCGAGGCCGTGCTGGCCGTGCCTTATGAACTGGAAGCCGAGGTCGTCATCGGGCCCGGCGTCTACCGGGAAAAGCTGGTCTGCGAAAAACGCTGCATCACCCTGCGGGGTGCCGGTGCCGACCAGACCATCCTCGTCTGGGCCGACGGCGGCAAACTGCCCCACCCGGACGGGCGGCCCACCCACACCTTCCGCAGCTACACGGCCTTCTTCAGCGGGGAGAGCCTCACCGTGGAGGACCTGACCATCGCCAACGATGCCGGGCCGGGCAGTCTGGTGGGGCAGGCCATCGCAGCCTATGTGGACAGTGCGCGGGCCGTGTTCCGCCGGGTGAAGCTGCTGGGCAATCAGGACACCCTGTTCTGCGCCCCGCTGCCCGAAAAAGAGCGGGAGAAGGACGGTTTTCTCGGCCCCCGCACCTTTGCGCCCCGGCGGACCTCCGCGCAATATTACCAGAACTGTGAGATCGCGGGCGACATCGACTTCATCTTCGGCGGGGCAGACGCCCTGTTCGAGCAGTGCACTCTGCGCACCGTGAACAACCATATCCCCCGCAGCTTCGTCACGGCGCCGTCCGGCCCGGCGGACGGGCTGGGCTTTGTCTTCTGGGACTGCGATCTCGTCTCGGACTGCCCGGCTGGGACGGTCTATCTGGGCCGGCCCTGGCGCCCCACCGGCAAAACCACCATGCTGGACTGCCGCCTCGGTGCCCACATCGCCCCCGACGGCTTCTCGCCCTGGAACGACCGCACCGACACCGGCCTTGCCTCCTTTGCGGAGGAGGGCAGTTCCGGCGCAGGGGCTGCGCCCCGCCCGGCCTGGGTGAACGAGCCTTCCGCTGCCGATGCGGCCGCACTGCTGGCCCGTGCCCGGAAGCGCTGCCGCCCGGAAGTTTAAGAAAAAAGGAACGTCACGATGAAAAAGCTCCCCAACGCCGTCAAATGGCTCATCATTCTGGCCGTGCTGGCCCTCATGGGCTGGATGCTGGTCCAGGTCAACGACCGCGCCTCCCGTGTCAAGATGCCCGACCCGGACAACAGCCTGGGCATCTACCGTTCTGCCGACTCGTAACAAAAAAATCCTGCGCAAAAGCGCAGGATTTTTTTGTTACTCTGAAGTCATGATGAACCAGAACGTCGTTCCCTTGCCCACGGTGCTCTGCACACCGAAGCGGAAGCCGTGCTGCTGGAAAATGGCTTTTGTGATGGACAGGCCCAGGCCCGTGCCCTGCTTGCCCGCATCGGAGCGGGAGCGGTAGTAGCGGTCAAAGATATAGGGCAGATCCTCGGCGGCGATGCCGGGGCCGTGATCCTCGACCTCGATCCGGACGCCTTCGGCAGATGGTGCGGCCCGCAGCACGAAGATGCCGTCCGCTCCCATGTGGTGCATCGCGTTGCCCAGCAGGTTGTGCAGCGCCCGCTGCATCATGTTGGGGTCGGCGTAGACGGGCAGTTCCTCGTCCGGCAACTCCAGTTTCAGCTGCCAGCCGTTCTGGGCACAGACGGCGTCGTACCGTTCGCTGACCTCGTCGCAGAGCTGGCCCATATCGAAATGGACTTTCTCGCATTTTTCCGCGCCGCTCGTCACCTTGCTCAGTTCCATGACGCTGGAGACCAGAGCCGTCAGGCGGTCGGCCTCGTCCACGATGATGTTCATCTGCTCGTCGCGGTGGGCCTTGTCGTCGCCGGTGATGTCGCGCACCGTCTCGGCGTAGCCCTTGATGAGGGTGAGCGGGGTGCGCAGGTCGTGGGAGACATTAGCCAGCAGGTCCCGCTGCATCTGGGAGGCCCGCTGGACTTCCTTCGCCATGTGGTTGAACTCCTCGGCCAGGTCGCCAAGCTCATCGTTCCGGCCCGTTTCCACATGGACGGCATAATCGCCCTGGGCCACCTGCCGCGCCGCACCGGAGAGCTGACGCAGCGGCTTTGTGAACCACTCGCTGAACATCCACGCCGCGCTCATCGAGAAGGCAAAGATGAGCGCCGCCGCCAGCGGCAGCACGGTACTCATCACCTCGCCCGCCTCGGACACGTGCATCAGGGTGGTGCTCACCAGCACCGTATAGGCCCCATCGGCGGTCATCCGGCCCACGACCAGCTGATTGTAGGCCGACGGCTTGGCCGCCGGGAGCACACGGGCGAAGGCCCCGTTCTCGCGGCAGTACTGCCGCACCTGCCGGGCGGTGGAATAAACGATGTCGTCATCCAGCGTATCGGGGAACGACTTCTGGTGCAGGCTGCAATAGGAGAGGTTCTCGTATTTTTTGATGGTGCGGAGCGTTGCGTCCGAAATGTCCACGCAAAAGCTGCTCAGTTCCCCGTTGGAATAGATGTCACTGCCCAGCTGGCTGAAGAAGTCGTCGTTCGTCACCTTGATGCCGCCGAACGCCCAGTACGAGAGGATCTCCCCCTTTGCGATGGCGTCGTCCATCTCGGCCACGATCATCTCGGCCTCTGCCGTCAGCTGCTTCTGGATGTGCTTGGTGTACAGCGGCTCCAGCAGCTGGGTGCTCAGGAACCAGAACAACCCCAGCAGCAGCAGGCAGATCAGGCACAAGAACCACATCATCTGCCCGCGGATGCCGATGGAACGCCGCTTTTTTCCCAGTTGCCGCATCAACTGCGCTCCTCCGTTTTATCGTGCCGCATCGGGGTCGAACTTGTAGCCGATGCCCCAGACCGTGGCGATGTAGCCCCGGCACTTGCCCAGGTGGCCGCGCAGCATCTTGACGTGGGTGTCCACGGTGCGGTCCTCGCCGAAGTAATCGTAGTTCCACACCTTCTGCAAGATCTTTTCGCGGCTGAGAGCGATGCCCTTGTTCGATGCCAGGAAGACCAGCAGGTCGAACTCCTTGGGCGTCAGGCTCACTTCTTCGCCCGCCACGCGGACAGTGTGGCTGGCCGTGTCGATGGTCAGGTCGCCGAAGGTCATGGTGCCGTCGGAAGCCTCGCTCCGGGGCATGGTGCGGTTGAGCACGGCCCGGACGCGGGCCACCAGCTCGCGCGGGGAGAACGGCTTGACCACATAGTCGTCCGCGCCGCCCTCCAGGCCCGCCAGTTTATCGTATTCCTCGCCGCGTGCGGTCAGGATGATGACCGGCGTGTTGATGTGGCGGGTGCGCATCTCCCGCAGGCAGGTCATGCCGTCCATGAACGGCATCATCACATCCAGGATCACCAGATCGTATCCGCCGCCGCTCAGCAGCGAAAGCGCCGCCGAGCCGTCGCCTGCCTCCTCGCAGACATAGCCCGCATATTGCAGATGTTCCCGGATCAGTTCCCGGATGCGGGGTTCATCATCAACGATCAGAATTTTTGCCATCTATGGCTCCCTCCTCACTCAAAAGTGTCTGGTATTCTGAGGTTATCATACCGCGAAGTTTGGAAATTTCTGTGAAGTTTGGGTGAATGCTTTGGAAAACCCGAACACATTCAGTATACCACGACTGGCCGGTGCAATCCAACCGAATTTCCGTCCCTGCCGCAAAAACGCGCAGATCGTTCGTTTTTTCGTCCGGATTTCTTGACAAGGCGGGCCGCACCCTTTATAGTAAAAAATAGAATGAAAAATGTATGCCTTCCCGGAGGCGTTGGAGTTTCTATGAAGTTCAAGAACCTTTCCCGCGTGGAGCGGAACATGCTCACCGGCCTGTTCTGCCAGTTTGTGACCATCCTGCTGAGTTTTCTCATGCCCCGGCTCTATCTGACCTATTACGGTTCCGGCGTCAACGGCGAGCTGAACACCATCAAGCAGCTGTTCGCCTACCTCTACCTGCTCGAAGCCGGGGTCGGTCTGGCCACCACCCAGGCGCTCTACCGCCCGGTGGCGATGGAAGAGCATCAGACCGTGAGCGAGATCCTGGCCGCCACCGACCACTATTACCGCCGCACCGGCACACTGTATGCCTTCATCGTGGTGGCCATCGGCATCGTGTACCCCATGGTGGTGCACTTCACCCTGCCGCGCGGCGTCGTTTTACTGTACACCATCCTGTACGGCCTGCCCTCCGTCACCAGCTTTTTTGTGCAGGGCAAGTACCGGTTGCTGATGGATGTGGACGGCCGCCGCTATGTGCTCAGCAACCTGGAGACTGCCACCAACCTGATCTCTGGCATCGGCAAGGTGCTGGTGCTGATGCTCACCCGGAACATTCTGGCCATGCAGCTGCTGTACTGCCTGTGCTCCATGCTGCCCATCCCGGTCATCCTGTGGTACACCCACAAGAACTACCCCTGGATCGACCACCACGCCAAACCGGATTACTCCGCCGTCGCCCAGAAGAACTCGGTGCTGATGCACCAGCTGTCCGGCGTCATCTTCAACAACACGGACATGGTGCTGCTGTCCTACTTCTGCAATTTCCAGCTCGTCAGCGTCTACAGCATCTACAACATGTTCTTCGTCCAGATCGTCTTCGTGATGAACCTGTTCCTCAACAGCATCTCGTTCCGGATGGGCCAGATCTTCCACACCGACCGGGAGCGGTTCCTCGGCCTGTTCGACCTGTGCGAGACGCTGTATCTGGCCTTTGTCGCATTCTGCTACACCATGACGGCGGCCTTTCTGCTGCCGGTCATCCGCATCTACACCAGCGGCATCCAGGACACCAACTACATCGACGCCTTCCTGCTGCTGCTCTTCGCCCTCAAGGCCGTGTTGGACAGCGGCAAGGGCATCTACCACCATGTCGTCCAGTACGAAGGCGCGTTCCAGCAGACCCGCTGGCATGCTCTGGCCGAGATGACCATCAATCTGGCCATCACCCTCTTTGGCATCCAGTTCTTCGGCATCTACGGCTGCCTGTTCGGCACTCTGGCCGCACTGCTCTGCCGCCTGGTGCTCATCTTCCGCTACACCTACCGGAACATCCTGCACCAGAGCATGGCCCGCCCGGCGCTGAAATGGGGCTGTGATCTGGGCCTGATGGCCCTCATCCTGCGCATCGTGGGCATCCAAAGCCGCCCGGAACTCAGTCTGCCGGGCGTCATCGGCGTAGCCCTGCTGCATATGATCTGGATCGGCGCTGCCTTCGCGGGCGCTGCCTTCCTGTTTGACCACGATCTGCTGCGCAAGCTCCGCGCTCTGCGCAGCAGCATCCGATCCTGAGCCGGAGGTTTTGTTTATGAGCATCCCGAAAGTTCTCCACTACTGCTGGTTTGGCGGCGCGCCCAAACCCAAAAACATCCAGAACTGCATCCGCAGCTGGAAAAAATACTGCCCGGACTATGAGATCATCGAGTGGAACGAGCAGAACTTCGACGTTTCCCAGTCACTTTACACCCGGCAGGCCTACGATGCCCGCCGCTGGGCCTTTGTGGCCGACTATGCCCGCCTGAAGATCCTGTACGAGCAGGGCGGCATCTACATGGACACCGACGTCGAGCTGCTCCGCCCGCTGGACGATCTGCTGGCATATCCAGCCTTCTTCGGCTTCCAGCACAACAACGAGGTCGCCACCGGCCTTGGCTTCGGGGCCGAGGCCCGCAGCCCGGTGGTGAAAGCCCTGCTGGATGATTACGACGGCCTGCCCTTCCTGCTGCCGGACGGCAGCTGCGACCTGACCCCCTGCCCGAAACGAAATCTTCCCGTCTTTGCCCGGTTCGGCATCCGGGCCGACGGCACCCGCCAGTCCACCCCGGAGATGGAAGTTTTTCCGGTGGAGTATTTCTGCCCGGTGGCCTATGCCGGTTCCACCTGCGACATCACCCCCAATACCTACTCCATCCACCATTACCATGCCAGCTGGAAGGAGAAGAGCCGGGCCATGCGGTTCGACGAAGAGGTGATGGAACCGCTCCTCGGCGCAAAGTTCTATTACCGGTACTACCGTCCGTTCCGCCGCGCTCTGGGTGCGCGGCGGAAAAAATGGCGCACCTGAACCCTCCCGCAAGCGGCTCTGTTCCGGGCCGCTTGCTTTTTGTTTCCCCCGCCGGGGCGCGCTTGCACTTTCCGGCACAGTTGTGCTATACTGAAACGATACGAATACCCATCTGTTTTTGACCAGAGGAAGGGAGTCCTCCATGCGGATCGGACTTGTTGAATTGCTGCTCATCCTGCTCATCGCATCGCTGACCGTCGGCCCCAGTGCGGCGCTCTGGGTGGACCGCTGGATGCGCCGCGCCCAGAAGACCAGCGCCGCAGCGGCCCGCCGCCGGGCAGCGCAGGAGGCCCAGCGCGCCGCCGAGCGGGAAGAGGTGCTGCAGCGGTTCCAGAAGCTGAGCATCGTCTTTGTGCTCTGCGCTGCGGTTGCCCTCATCTGGGGGCTGGTGCTGCGGCCCATCGAGGCCGCGCCCACGCCCTACACCGCCCCGGACGTCCGACAGGAGACCGGGGCGCAGACCGCCGCCGAAGGCGGCGTTCTGGAACTGGCCCCCTACACGGAGATCTCCGCCCTGCGGGAGAACAACGGCTGGCTCTACGCCGCCGCCCGATCCGGCAAGAATGGCTGCCTGCTGCGGATGCAGCCGGACGGCACCGGCCGGACCGAAGTGCTGACAACGGCAGGCGAGATCACCGATTTCGCCTTTGCACCGGACGGCACCATCTGGATGACGACGCTGGAATCGGAGGGCGGACGCCTCTACCGGGTGAACAGCGACCAGTGGGGCGTGACGGTGGAACTCACCGTGAGCCAGATCGACGGCCGCGCCCTCTCCTGCCCCACGGCAGTGGCCGCCGCGTCGGACGGCGTGGTCTACTTCACCGACCTTGCCGCCGCCCGCGCCCGGCACGGTGTGGAGAGCGCCCTGCGCACCGAACTGACCGCCCACACCGGCACCGGCAGTGTCTACGTCTACGACCCCGCCGCCCGCACGGTGGAGACTGTCCTGACCGGCATCGCCGGGGCCTCCGGCCTTGCGCTGGATGAGGCAGCGGAGACGCTCTATGTCTCCGACCTGGGGAGCCGCTGCGTCTGGGCGGTGGACACCGCCGCCCGCGACCGGACGGCCGGGGGCAAAGGCTGCCCGACCCATCTGTATGGCCTGCCCGGCTACCCCGGTGCCCTGTCGCTGGACGCGGACGGCACGCTCTACATCAGCTACCGCTGGGCCCGGTCCGGCTGGCTGGAAGACCACGCCGGGCGCACTCTGCTGCGGGGCATGGCCCTGCGGCTGAGCCAGACGATGCAGGAGGGGCTGTTCTCCCTCTCGGCCAGCGACATCCGCGCCGAGGCGGTCGCACCCGCCAGCGGCAGCTGGCAGCGGACGATCCCCGGCGGCAGCTCCGGCAGCACCACGGCGCTCTGCCCGGTGGGCAGCCGGGTCTATCTGGCCATTTCCGGGGAAACAAAACTGCACTGGGTCAGGGTGTAAACCCTCTCCGTCCCGCTTTGCGGGCCGGGCCGGTCTTTTACAAAACGCGCAGGCCCACCATGTCAAGAGGCGGCGGGCCCTGCGCGCAAGGGTAGATATGAGGTGAATCCATAATGACGGAAGCATTCAAACAGCAGATCGAAACCGAGGCACGGCAGGCCGTGACCGAACTTCTGGCGCAGGCCGGACTGCGCAAAGGCGATGTCTTTGTCGTGGGCTGCTCGTCCAGCGAGATCGTCGGCGGGCACATCGGCAAGGACAGCAGCCTGGAAGCCGCACAGGCCGTCTATGCCGGCATCGCGCCGGTGCTGGCCGAAAACGGCATCTGGCTGGCCGCGCAGTGCTGCGAGCACCTGAACCGCGCCCTCATCATCGAGCGGGAAGCCGCCGAAAAATACGGCTGGGAGGAAGTCTGCGTCGTGCCCCGCCCCCACGCGGGCGGCAGCTGGGCCACCACCTGCTGGAAGCAGTTCCAGGACCCCATCGCAGTGGAGGAGATCCGCGCCCATGCGGGCATCGACATCGGCGGCACCCTCATCGGGATGCACCTGCGCCGGGTGGCCGTGCCGGTGCGGCTGAACCTTTCCCGGATCGGCGAAGCGAACATTCTCTGTGCCCGCACCCGCCCGAAGCTCATCGGCGGTGAGCGCGCCAGATATACGGAGGAGGACTGAGTTGTATGGCTAAAAAAACGCTGGAAGAGATGCGGGAGGCCGTTGCCGCCATCCGGGAGACCATGGCCGCTGCGGCCCGCGAGGCCGGGCGCGACCCCGCCGAGGTGCAGCTCTGTGCTGCCTGCAAGACCCGCACAGCCGAAACCGTGGCGGCCAGTGCTGCCCTGCCCATTGACGTGTTTTGCGAAAACCATGTGCAGGAGCTTTGTGCAAACTTTGACGCCGGGGCCTACTGCGGCAAGCCGAGCCACTTCATCGGCCATTTGCAGACCAATAAGATCAAAAAAGTGCTGGGCCGCGCCAGCCTCATCCAGAGCGTGGACAGTGAGCATCTGCTTGCCGCCATCGAGAAGGAAGCCGCCAAGGCGGGCCTTGTCCAGAACGTGCTGCTGGAAGTGAACATCGGCGGCGAGGCGTCAAAGTCCGGCGTTTCGCCGGAACAGCTCTGGCCCCTGCTGGACACTGCCGCCGCACAGGAGCACATCCGGGTCTGCGGCCTGATGGCCATCCCGCCCGTCAACGATGACGACGCCCGGAACCGCGCTTATTTAGCGGCGGTGCACAAGCTGTTCGTGCAGGCCGGAGAGCGCGGCTATGCCAACGTGAAGATGGAGACCCTCTCCATGGGCATGAGCGGCGACTACGAGAACGCCATCCGCGAGGGTGCCACCCTTGTCCGCATCGGCACCGCCATTTACGGCGAGCGGGATTATCGTAAAAAGTAACATTACGACCCTCTCCGTCAGCGCTGGCGCACTGCCTGAGAGGGTCAAAAATAGGAGAAACCATGCCAAAAACACAGATCCAATCCACCCAGGACCCCGCCGCACACCACACCAGCAGCCGCGCCCTCATCCGGCGCTTTCTGCCGTATCTGGCCAGGTACAAGGGCGTCCTCTTTTTTGACCTGTTCTGCGCAGCGCTGACCACCCTGTGCGACATCATCCTGCCCAAGATCATGAGCGCCATCACCAACTCGGCCATGGGGGTGGGCATCACCCTGACGGCCGGCATCGTGCTCAAGCTGGCGGGCATCTACTTCGTGCTCCGCATCATTGATGGAGCGGCGCAGTATTTCATGTCCAGCATCGGCCACATCATGGGCGTCCACATCGAGACCGACATGCGCCGCGATGCCTTCGACCACCTGCTGCTGCTCGACCACACCTATTACAACAACACCAAGGTCGGCACCATCATGGGCCGCATCACCAACGACCTGTTCGATGTGACCGAGTTCGCCCACCACTGCCCGGAGGAATTCTTCATCGCCTTCATCAAGATCCTGGCGTCCTTCATCATCCTCTGCCGGGCCAGCATCCCGCTGACGCTGGCGGTCTTCGCCTGTGTGCCACTGATGGGGGTCGTCTCGGTCAAGCTGAACCAGAAGCTCCGCGCCCGGTTCCGCCAGCAGCGCGTCCAGATCGGCGAGCTGAATGCCACCATCGAGGACAGCCTGCTGGGGCAGGGCGTCGTCAAGGCCTTTGCCGCCGAGGACCAGGAGCGCGAAAAATTTGCGCAGGGCAACAAAGACTTTGAGCAGATCAAGACCCTTGGCTACTACGCCATGGCTGCGTTCAACACCTCCACCCGCCTGTTCGACGGCCTGATGTATCTGGTGGTCATCCTAGCGGGCGGTCTGTCGCTGGTCAACGGCAAGATCACCGCCGGTGACCTTGTGGCCTATATGCTCTACGTCACCACCCTCATCGCCACCATCCGCCGCATCGTCGAGTTCGCCGAGCAGTTCCAGCGCGGCATGACCGGCATCGAGCGCTTTGCCGAGATCATGGACACCCCGGTGCCCATCCACGACGCCCCCGACGCCAAGCCCCTTCAGCCCGGCCCCGGTGTCATCCGGTTCGAGGATGTCAGCTTCGAATACCCGGACGACCACAACAAGGTCCTGCACCACGTCAGCCTCGACATCAAAGCCGGTGAGCGACTGGCGCTGGTCGGCCCCTCCGGCGGCGGCAAGACGACCCTGTGCAACCTTATCCCCCGCTTCTACGATGTGACCGGCGGCCGCATCCTCATCGACGGACAGGACATCCAGCACATCACCCTCAAGAGCCTGCGTGAGGACATCGGCATCGTCCAGCAGGATGTGTACCTGTTCAGCGGCTCGGTGGCGGACAACATCGCCTACGGCAAGCCCGGCGCCACCCGCGAGGAGATCATCGAAGCGGCCCGTCTGGCCGGTGCCGAGCGGTTCATCCTCGCCCTGAAGAATGGCTTCGACACCTACGTCGGTGAGCGCGGCGTCAAGCTCTCCGGCGGCCAGAAGCAGCGCATCGCCATCGCCCGCGTCTTCCTGAAGAACCCGCCCATCCTGATCCTGGACGAGGCCACCAGCGCCCTGGACAACGAGAGCGAGATCCTGGTGGGCCAGAGCCTTGAAAAGCTGGCCCACGGCCGCACCACCCTGACCATCGCCCACCGCCTGACCACCATCAAGAACTACGACCGCATCCTCGTCCTCGGTTCCGACGGCATCGAGGAATCCGGCACCCACGATGAGCTGCTCGCACAGCACGGCGTCTACTACCGCCTGTGGAACCAGCTGCCGGGAAAAGATACGCTGTAACCCGAAATCTCTGTACGAAAAAAGCGAAGCCGCTGAGCATTCAACGGCTTCGCTTTTTATTGTGGAAACGTTCGGCTTATTCGCCCACGATGAGACGGACGGCACCATAGATGCCGGCGTCATTGCCGAGGCTTGCGGCCTTGATGGGGGTCTCGCGGCAGGAGCGGAAGGCGTATTCCTTGAAGTGCTTGACCAGCGGGTCGAACAGGACATCGCCTGCGCGGGCCACGCCGCCGCCGACGAGGAACATTTCGGGGTCGGTGGTGGAGGCGATGCTGGCCAGCGCCATGCCCAGCGTGTTGGACATATCCTCGACCTCGCGGGAGGCCAGCGCATCGCCATTGCGGGCGGCATCAAAGACATCCTTGGCGGCAAAATCGGTGCCGCGCAGGACGCACTCCACCTCCGGGTTCTCGTCCAGCAGCTTCTTCATGCAGCGGACGACGCCGGTGGCGCTGGAGTACTGCTCCAGACAGCCGCGCTTGCCGCAGCCGCAGACGGCCGTCTCGTGCGGATCGACCGTGATGTGGCCGATCTCGCCGCCCGCGCCGTGGGCACCATCAATGACCTTGCCGTTGACGATGACGCCGCCGCCGACACCAGTGCCCAGCGTGACCATGACTGCGCTGCGGCAACCCTTGGCGGTGCCCATCCAGATCTCGCCCAAGGCGGCGACGTTGGCGTCGTTGCCGACAAGGACCTTCAGGCCGTCCAGCAGGCCGGACAGCTGGGCGGAAACGTTCCGCTCGCCCCAGCCACCGAGGTTGGCACAGACGATGGGCACGACGCTGGAGTTCAGAACCGGGCCGGGCACACCGATGCCCACGCCCTCGACCTGCTCTGCGGCGATCTCCTTCTCGATCATCTTGCCGTGAATGGCGTCGGCCAGATTTTCGAGGATGTGCTCACCGGCGTTGGAGGTGTCGGTGGGCACCTCCCACTTTTCCAGCAGTGCGCCGGACGTGGTGAACAGACCGACCTTTGCGGTGGTGCCGCCCAGATCAATGCCAAATGCGTATTCTTTCATGATTCATTTACCCCTTTTCCGCAGCGGTCGCCCGCTGATCGTTTTACCTTGTTGCCATTATAACATATTCTGCCGCAGATGGGGAGCCATTTTTTCGGATTTTTCCAGTCTCGTGCGCGGCGCGGCTGTGTTCTGTGGGCCGCAGGGCACAAAAAACGCGCCCGCCGCAAGGCAGAGCGCGTTTTCGTTGCAATGAAAGGCCAGAAGGCTTATTCCTCGTCGGGTTCGTCCTCTTCCTCGTCGTCCTCATCATCGTCCGTTCTGGGCTTGTAGAAGATGCCGCTCAGGAAGATGCTGACGAAGTACAGCAGGCACATGGGCACTGCCACGAAGCACTGGGACACGATGTCCGGCGGGGTGATGATGGCTGCGACCAGGAAGATGAGTACGATGGCAACGCCGCGGCCCTTCTTCATGATCTCCGGGTTTGCGATGCCCATCTTGGCCAGAATGATGGTGACCAGCGGCATCTCAAAGACGCAGCCGAAGATGATGAACATCGTCAGGCAGAGGTTGATGTAGCTCTCGATGCTGATGGACGCCGTGATGTAATCGGTGCCTTCCAGAGTGACCAGGAAGTTCAGCATAAAGGGCAGGGTGACCTTATAGGCGAACAGGATGCCGATGCAGAACAGCATCAGGCCGAGCAGCAGCACCAGCTTGAAGAAGAAGCTCTCGCTCCGTTTCAGGCCCGGCTTTGCAAAGGCGTAGATCTGATACAGCGCCACCGGCACGGTGATGACCACCGCCGCGATCAGCGAGACGCGGAAGTACTGCATCAGCTTCTCCTGCGGGGCCAGGAAGACGAAGGTATAGTTCGCATTCCGGGCCATGGCCGTCAGCAGATCGATCAGTTTGTCCGAAACTGCCAGAAAACCGATCACACCCACCACAAACACGACTGCGCAGATGATCAGCCGGTTCCGCAGCTCTTTCAGGTGGCCGGTCAGCGTCATGCTGCCGTCCTCCGACATGACTTCGGCTTTCTTTTTGCGCTTAACGTTTGTAGCCACGAATTACTCCTCGTCCTTCTTCTCAGCCTTGTCCTCAGACTGGGTCTCGGTCTTCTTGACTTCGCCGTTGTCATCGACGTCGTCCATGCCTTCCTTGAAGTTCTTCATGGTCTTGCCGAACATCTTGCCCAGCTTCGGCAGGTTCTTGGGTCCAAAGATGACCAGAACGATGATCAGAACGATGATAAACTCCTGAGGTCCGATTCTCATAATAAAATCTCCTTTTTCCTCTTGCCGCGCCGTGCGGGCGGGCTGATTTACAATGTATCGTACAACCGCGGGCGCGGGTGCATCCAAATAGGGGCTGTCAGGCCTTGGCCTCTTCCGCCGGGGCAGCGGCTTCGGCTTCATGGGCGGGGGCAGCTTCCGCAGCCGGGGCGGGCGCTTCCGTTTCGGCGGGCTTTTCTGCGGCCTTCACGGGTTCCGCAGCCTCAGCCGGTGCTTCCTCCGCCTTCGCAGACTCTTCTGCGGGAGCAGCCTCGGCCTTGGCAGGCTCTTCGGGCAGCTCCTCCACGGCATCTTCCAGCTCGGTGACCTCTTCGGCCTCCTCGGCCTTCTTGGCCTCTTCCTTGCTGGTCTTGCCGATGTTGGTGAAGCTCTTGGTCACATCCTTCATGCTGTCGTCGATGTCCTTCTTGAGGTCCGTCAGGGGGGCGACCGCCTCCTTGATGGGAGCCTGGATCTCGTTCAGCGGCTCGACGACGTTCTTCTGGATCTCCTCGGAGGCTGCGCCGGTGTACTTCTTCAGCTCACGCAGCATCTTGCCGAGCTTGCGTGCGTACTCCGGCAGCTTATCCGGGCCGATGACCACGAACGCAACGATCACGACAAGGATCAGCTCTGTAAAACCAATTTTCATAGCGTTCCAATTCCTTTCCTCAAACACAGGCCGTTCTTTTTGGGGTCTGCATTGCTGTACGGTTCTGGGGTTTGGCGCAGCGGTGCGCCTTTCGTTGCCCTATGTATACCGGATGTCAATGAACTGTATATGAATTTATTTTGAACAGTTTATGAACAAGACAGGTTTGCCCCTCTTTTTCTAAACAAAATCAAAATTTCAGTGATTATATTACAATTCGGAAACCAAAAAACAGCCCCGGCGTCATGTCCGGGGCCGTCGTTCTCACCGTTCAACGGACTGGGTTCGTCAGGGTACCGATGCCGTCGATCTCGCACCGCACGACATCGCCGGGGACGAGGAACTGCGGCGGGTCCATCCCCATGCCGACGCCCGCCGGGGTACCGGTGGCGATGAGGGTGCCCGCCTTCAGAGTCATCCCCTGCGAAAGCTCCGCGATGACGTGGTCGATGTCAAAGATCTGCAGACCGGTGTTGGAGTCCTGCCGCTTCTCGCCATTGACGAAGCTGCGGATCCCCAGTCTGGGCGGGTAGGTCTCGAACTCGTCCACCGTGACGATGCAAGGCCCGATGGGTGTGAAGCCGTCCAGACTCTTGCCGAAATACCACTGTTTATGGGCCGTCTGGACATCGCGGGCCGAGACGTCGTTCAGGATGGTGTAGCCGAAGACGACGTCCTTCGTCTGCCCGGCAGGCACATCTTTGGCATCCATGCCCAGCACCACAGCCAGCTCGCATTCGTAGTCCAGCTTCTTCACAAGGTCGGTGTGGGCCTCGATGAAGCCGCCGTCCGGCACCGCCCGCGTGACCCGCTTGGAAAAGTAGATGGCATCCTGATGCCGGGTCGCAAAGGCGTCGGCGGAATACTTTTCTGCCTCGTCCGAGTGGGCCATGTAGTTGATGCCCAGGCAGATGACGTCCTGCGCCGGGGCCGGGATGGGGCTTTCCAGCGTGACGGCCTCGATGGGCAGGGCCGGGATGCCCGCAATGGCCAGCGACAGCCCCGCCCGCACCTGCGGGGTCAGGAACGGGATGGCGTCGGACAGCGTCTCATAGCGCAGGCCCAGCCAGCTCAGCGGCCAGACCTGACGGCCATCTGCCGACAGGATGGCCGGGTCTTCGATGCCGTCCGGCAGACGGCAGGTGACAAAGCGCATGGGGGAAGCCTCCTCTCAGTGCCGATAGGCGATGGCGTTTTGGATGCGGTCGGCTTCCGCCGGGCCGACCAGCTGGCGGACCAGCTCCAGCGCAAAGGGGATGGCGCCGCCGAGACCGTAGCTGGTGGTGATGCTGCCATCCACCACGACCTCTTCGTCGTGGACGACGGCACCGGCCAGCTTGTCCTGGAACCCGGCGTGGGCGGTGGCGTTCCGACCCTCCAGCAGGCCCAGCGAAGCCAGGATGCTGGGGGCCGCGCAGATGGCCGCCACCTTCCGGCCTGCCCTGGCAAAGGCGGTGCAGGTATCGGTCACGGTCTTGTTGGCGGCAAGGTTCGGGGTGCCGGGGATGCCGCCGGGCAGGACGACCATGTCCACGTCGGAATAATCCACCTCTTCGGCCAGAGCGTCGGCGGTCAGGTGGATGTTATGGCTGCTGACCAGCTCCCTGCGGCCCATGGCAGACGCCACGATGACCTCAACTTTGGCGCGGCGGAGAAGGTCCACCACCAGCAATGCCTCGCACTCCTCGGTGCCATCGGCGAAAAAGACAACTGCTTTGCTCATTGTATCTGCTCCTTCCTGCGGCCCTGCTGTGCGCTGTGCGCAGCAGGGGATAAAAAAGCGCACCGCGGGCGGAGTGCTCCCCTGCCCCGCCGTGCGCGGTCCTGCATTATTCCTCGGTGGGTGCCTCGGCCTTTTTTTCCAACAGGCGGCGCAGCACACTGTCCTCCCTGCTGATGACCCGGCTGACCCGGCTGATGATGGCGCTGGACGCGCCGATGTTGCCCATGATGCTGGTGTAGCTCTGCTTGCTGACCAGCTTTTCTGCGATGTTGTAGCGCTGCTCCATTGCACTCAGCTCGGCGTAGCTGCACACATCCTGCAAAAAGCGATAGCATTCTTCCGGCGTTTTCAGTTCCAGCAGTGCCGAATACAGGCCGGACTCTCCGGTGGGATGATCTTTTGCCATAGCTCGTTTCCTCCCTTGTCGTTTTGGTGGGGGTCTGGCCCGCGATGGGCACTTCATTGCACTACATTAGTGTAGTACAAACGCAGGAAAATTGCAATGGGAAATTTCAGAGCATCTTTTCCATTTCGGTCAGCTGCATGGAGATGCCGCCCACCGCGTTCTCCACGGGCTTGAGCAGCCGGTAGCCCCGCGCCTTGAAGAACTGCTGCACCGGCAGGCACTTGGTGTGCACCTCGCAGCAGACGCGGCCCCGGCCCTCGCCGCGGGCCAGCCGCTCGCAGGAGGCCACGATGTCGCGGCCGATGGCCTTGCCCCGGTACTCCGGCTTCAGATAGAGGTGGAGCAGGTGCAGGGCGGTGTTCTCCATCTTCCAGGCAAAGTAGCCGATGAGCTTGTCGCCCAGAAAGACGAGGAAGTAGTTCACATCACGGTCGATGTCCTCTTCGATGGCGTCGGCGCTCTGCAGCGTCTCCACCAGCGCGTCCAGCTGCTTCGCCGGGTAATAGCGCTTGTAGACCTCGTGCCAGAGCTCGCTGGCAAGGTCGGCGGTCATGTGGATATATTTGGCCTTTGCGACCAGCTTGTAATCGGGTTTCATAGTTCTCCTATTCGTTGTTCAGGGTGAGCCCGCCGGGCGGGGTTTTTCTTATTGTACCATACGCCGCGCCAAAGTGCAAAACAAAAAGGCGGCTGCGCCTTCCAAAAAAGCGCAGCCGCCTGATTGTCGTTTTACCTGGGAACGAGATGTTTTACAGCGCGGTCTTGATGTTGTGATGAGTGGAGCTGTAACGAACAACTGCTTCCATCAGGGCGAGAGGCCACAGAATGACCTTGCCCAGGATCTCGGCCGGCTTGACACATACCGTGTCCATGCTGTTGATGCCGAACAGGATCAGACATGCGATACCACAGCCCAGAATGTAATAGTACATAATCAAACCTCCTATATCTTTCTACGGGTCTTGGACCCGAAGTTCAGTACACAGCGGGGCGTTTTCCGCTCTCCGCATCCTTACTATACCGCAATTTCAATCTAAAGTCAATATCCGAAATCATGAAACAATTGAAAGCTTTTGTTGAAATTCGTTTTACTCATCGAAGTAAAGTGCAAAAGTTCGCTTTGCTTTATAAATGTGAAGTCAGTGTTCTGAATTGGCCGCGAGCCGGAAACAATTTGTTCATATTTGGGGTCAAAACGCCTCGGAAACCGGCGTTTTGTTTTCCTTGCAAGTACAGAAAATGCTGCACAAAAGTCCTGCTTGAAGTTTGTGCAGAATGCCGTGCAATAACAGCTGTCCCTCCCTCGTTTACAAGTTAAGGAAAGTCGTGTCGGAATTTTTGTTTTCGAAAGCCGGAGGGCCCCATCATGAAAGAAAAACTCTGCAAAAAAATCTTGGGTTTTCTACTCGCCTCCCTGCTCCTGCTGACCGTTTCGCCGCCTGCCTTCGCGGATATGGGGCCGAAACCGTCGGTTACGCTCAGGCTCTACATCTACAACGACCAGAATTACGCCGTGACTCTGCTGGGCAATACAGAATCCACCGGCCCATGGAGCGCCCCCAGCACATACGGGGACTGGATGGGTTCCCGCGAAGTGTGGGAAGCCTTTCAGGCTTACGATGCGCCGGAGGGGTACTACTTCCTCGGCTACTTCGAGGAATACTTCGGCGACACCGAACAGACCTTCACCTGGGGGTACTACCCGCCCCAGAAATTCTATGTGCTCCTTTATAATATGGACACCGGGGTCTTTTCCATTAGCAAAGAGCCGGTCCAGCGGTATGCGTTCGACAGCGAATGGCAGGTGCTGTTCGACCCGGAGGACGGCTGGATGCACGTCTACACCAACCGGACCGACAGCGACCAGATTTCCCTGTTCACCTCCCGGTTACTCATCACGCTGATTCTGGAGCTAGCGCTGGGTGCCCTGGTGTTCGGCCTGCGCGAAAAAGCCCAGCAGAACCTCATCGGCGGGATCAATCTGGCCACGCAGCTTGCACTGAACCTTGTTCTCCACTACGGGCTGTTTTATCTCGGCCCCTGGGCGGGCTTTGCGCTCTACGCCGGAATGGAAGTGCTGGTCTTCGCGGTGGAAGCCTCCGCCTACTGCCGCTGGCTGCCCTGGCCGGAGGGCAAAACGCCCCACCCGGTGCTCTACGCTCTGACGGCCAACCTGCTCTCGTTCGGCGTCGGCTGGCTTTTGAACGAGCACCTGACGAACGCCCAGATCCGGTGGCTCAGCCTTGCGGCCCTGTTCCTGTGGTACACGGTGCCCAAGTTGGCGGGAAAAACGTGTCTTTTTAAGCAAAACGCACAAGAAAACGACAAAAGATTGTGATTTCCCATCCTTGTTGCCAGAGAAGAAATGCGTTATAATAGAACCATCAAATCGGCGGATACCGGAAAGGAGAACATGCTCTATGGCAAAAGCATCGCAGGTCGTTTTAATGGAAAATGAATTTTACCTAATCAAAGCCCCGAATGGGAAGGTGTTGGAGGTAAAGAACTTCAATACCGAGAACGGCGCTGCGATCGGGTTGTGGGATTACGCAGGCCATCCGTGGCAGCAGTGGCAGTTCGTGGACGCCGGTGAGGGCCGCTGGCGCATCCAGAACCGGTTCACAGGCAAGTTCATCGACCTGGCGCTCGGTGGCGTGATCGAGGGCACCTGGCTGCACCAGTGGAGCCGCAGCAGCGGGCTGAGCCAGTGCTGGGCGCTGGAACCCACCCGCAGCGGCCGCACCCGCATCCGGAACGTGCTGGCCGACAAGTACATCGACCTCGTGGGCATGAACACCGCGAACGGTGCCCAGGCCCAGATCTGGAACTACGTCTCCGGCGGCAATCAAGAGTGGAACCTTGTCCGCGTGGACCCCGCTTCCACCCAGATCAACGCGCGCGGCAACGAGGCGCACGACCCGGAACCCACCCCCTCGCAGCGCAAGCACCAGAACGATCTGGTCCGCAAGCTGAACAACGCCGGCAAGGGCCGCGCTGCACGGAAATAAAAAAAGAACGAAAAGACCCTCTCAGTCTCGCATCCGTTCGCCAGCTCCCCCGTCGGGGGGCTTTGATGCTGACAGAACTCAACATCAAAACCTCGCCCTTCGGGAGAGGCGGCATTGCGGAGCAATGACGGAGAGGGTCTCTTTTATTATCAGAAGGAGAACGCTTCATGAACCCTGAATTTCCCATGCGGAACACGACGCTGTGCTATCTGGAGCAGGACGGCAAGTGGCTGATGCTCCACCGCGTCACCAAGAAAAACGACATGAACCACGACAAATGGATCGGCGTGGGCGGCAAGTTCGAGCCGTTCGAAAGCCCGGAAGACTGCCTGCTGCGCGAGGTGCGGGAAGAGACCGGCCTTCAGCTGACCCGCTTCCGCTGCCGGGGCATCGTGACCTTCATTCTGGGCCGTCTGACCGAGTACATGCACCTTTACACCGCAGATGGCTGGACCGGTGAACTGATCCGGGACCCCGCCCGCAACGAAGGGGTGCTGGAATGGGTGCCGACGGACACCGTCGAAACGCTGCCCATCTGGGAGGGCGACAAGATTTTCTTCCGCCTGCTCAAAGAGGACCGCCCGTTCTTCTCCCTCAAGCTGACCTATGAGGGCGACACGCTGACGCAGGCCGTGTTGGACGGGAAGGAACTCCCTTCGGCATCCTGCGGATGCCACCTCCCTCAGTGAGGGAGGCTTTGCAGCAATACCGTTACGTCAAGGCCCCCTCCCAGAGGGGGCTGGCACAGCGAAGCTGTGACGGAGGGAGTTCTGCCTTTTAGTTCAGTTTCAGGTCTCCCTCTTTGATCCAGCCCAGCTTGCGCTCGATCTCGCAGAAGACGACGCTCAGTACGGCGGGCAGGACGAAGCAGATCAGCAGCATGGCCGCCCAGTCCATCGGGGTGATGGCAGCCTTGGTGCCTGCCGCGATGTCGTTGACCCAGCCGGTGTAGACGCCGATCTGACCCACCAGACCGCAGGTGCCCATGCCGGAGGAGACCGCTGCGCCGTTCATCTCAAAGTGGAACAGGCAGGTGGCCAGCGGGCCGGTGATGGCCGAAGCCAGCGTGGGAGCGATCCAGATGCGGGGGTTCTTGATGATGTTGCCCATCTGGAGCATACTGGTGCCCAGACCCTGACTGACCAGACCGCCGACGCCGTTTTCCTTGTAGCTCATGACCGCAAAGCCCACCATCTGGGCGCAGCAGCCCGCTACAGCGGCACCGCCGGCCAGACCGGTCAGGCCCAGTGCCGCACAGATGGCAGCGGAGGAGATGGGCAGCGTCAGCGCCACGCCCACGATGACCGACACGAGGATGCCCATGACCAGCGGGGCCTGCTCGGTGGCCCACATGATGAGGGTGCCCACCTGGCTTGCCGCTGCGCCGATGGGCGCTGCGATGAGCATGGACAGGCCGACGCCTGCAAAGATCGTGACCAGCGGGGTGGCGAGGATGTCGATCTTCGTCTCCTTGCTCACGGCCTTGCCCAGCTCCGCCGCGACGATGGCGATGATGAGGACGGCCAGCGGGCCGCCGGCCCCGCCCAGTGCATTGGCCGAGTAGCCCACCGTGATGAGGCTGAACAGCACCAGCGGCGGGCAGTGCAGCGCCCAGCCGATGGCGCAGGCCATGGCCGGGCCGCTCATGGCCGTGGCATAGCCGCCCAGGTCCACCAGCACGTCCAGACCGGTCTGCTGGCCCAGCGTCTTGATGATGGTGCCGATGAGCAGGCTGGCGAACAGGCCCTGTGCCATCGCGCCCAGCGCCTCGATGAGGTAGCGCTGCGGGGTGATGACGATATCTTTTCGTTTCAAAAACTCCTTGAAGCTTGCCATAGAATTTTCCTCTTTTCTTCTCCGGTCATTTCTGCAACCGGACTGCATGTCCATCATCATACCATACACCTGTCAAGACAGCAAGAGAAAAACGCTTTTTTCGTGAAAAGAAACAAATTTTGAAGCGCTGGATGCAATTTTTCCGCAGGCTGAACCGTATTGCCTATGGAGCGATTTTTCTCTTTTCCGTTCGCTGTTTTTCCTTCGCACCGCCGCAAAGAAGATTGACGGATACCGGGGTTGGGTGTATACTGGAAGAGTGAAATCAGGATTTCTGGATCGGTCCCGATTCTACCGGGCTTTGCGGGCCGCACGGCGGCTGCACGTCCGATCTTATTTGGAGGCAAAAGCAAACGGCATGAAACACAAATTTCCATCGGTTCCGGATCATACATCCGATCAAAACACCCGCCGCAATGCGGGGCAGGCCATTGCCGCCTTTGTCATGGCGCTGGCTCTGACCGTGGGCGGCGCGAGCACCACCATCCTGCTGGCTACCCAGCCTGCGGGTCTGACCGTCGCGCCTGCGGCGGTGGAGTGGGAGGCCCCCGCCATCAGCCTTCAGCCGGAGAAGAGTGCCTCCACGGAGGCCGCTTCGGAGAGCACGGCGGAAGCGTCTGCTTCCAGCACGGCTGCGGAGGAGACCGCACCGGAACAGGCCCCTGCTTCCTCTGCCGCTGTGCCTGTGACCCCGACGGAGGCTGAGGTGCCTGCTTCCAGCACCGAACCTGCGGCGGAAGCCCCCGTTGAAGAAGCCCCCGTCGCTGTGCCGGACGAGACCCCTGCGGAGCCGTCCGCTGAGACTCCCGCCGCCGACCCGATGGCCGGTCCTGCCGAGGAGAACGACCACGAAAACGCCCTCTTCCCCCACTTCGTGCAGGAGACTGCGGAACTGGCCGCCGAAGACCCGCTGAGCGCCCCGGTGGAAACGCTGGAAGCGGAGGCCGCCGAGACCCCCGCCGCCTCTGAGAACGGCGAGGCCGTCGCTTCTGCCGGGATCTCCGATACCAACGGCACCATCCTGCTGACGCCGGAAGAGATCCGCGCCGCGCTGGACGCCGGAACGCTGGACGAAAGCAGCGTCTCTGCCCTGTGCCTTGACAGCGAGAATGGCTTCCTGAAATGGCTGTGGAACCTGCTGTTCGGCAAACAGGAGGAAGACAAGCCCTCCACCTCCACACCTGCTGCACCTGCACCGCGCCCCACCTACTCCGGCTGGCGGACCGTGAACGGCAAGACTTATTATTATGAGCAAAACACCACCGACCCCGTCACCGGCATCCGCTCCATCGACAACAAGCTCTATTACTTTGATGCCAATGGCGTCCAGCAGAACGCCACCTTCGGCATCGACGTCTCCAAATATCAGTCCAGCATCAACTTTGAGCAGGCCAAGCAGGCCGGTGTCGAGTTCGTCATCATCCGCATCGGCTACCGCGGCTACGGTTCCGGCACGCTGGTGCAGGACCCCAAGTTCGAAGAGCATTTCACCAATGCCCGGAACGCCGGTCTGCGGGTGGGCGTCTACTGCTTCACTCAGGCCGTCAATGAGGACGAAGCCCGCGAGGAAGCGCAGGCCTGCGTGTATGTGCTGAACGGCCGCCAGCTGGACTACCCCATCTACTTTGATACCGAGGCTTCCGGTTCCGGCTCCGGCCGTGCCGATGGTCTGGGCGTTGAGGACCGCACCAAGTGCGCGGTCGCCTTCTGCGAAGAGGTCAAGGCTCTGGGCTATCAGCCCGGCGTCTACGCCTCCACCACCTGGTTCCGCAAGCGCCTGGACATGAGCAGACTGACCCAGTACAACATCTGGAATGCCCACTACAACGTCGCCAGCAGCCCCATCGCCTGCAACATGTGGCAGGGCAGCTGCACCGCCCGCATCCCCGGCTACGGCGGCCAGATCGACGTGAACATCAGCTACATGGGCTGAGTTCAGAAGACACAAAAGACCCTCCCGGAAAATTTCCGGGAGGGTCTTTCTGTTTCTGGAGATCAGTTGAACAGGTCTTTCAGCTTTTTGAAGAAGCCCTTGCGCTTTTCGTAGTTTTCTTCTTTCAGGGTGCCCTCGAATTTCTTCAGGGCGTCGCGCTGGGCCTTGTTCAGCTTCTTGGGGATCTCGACCTCGCACTTGACGTACATGTCGCCCCGGCCACGGCCGTTCAGATACTGGATGCCCTTCCCGCGCAGGCGGAAGGTGGTCCCGCTCTGGGTGCCTTCAGGGACGGTGTACTCCACCTTGCCGTCGATGGACGGCACGGTGATCTCGTCGCCAAGAACGGCCTGGCTGTAGGTGATGGGCACCGTGACCCAGACGTCGTAGCCATCGCGCTGGAACACCTCGCTGGGCCGCACCGTGACCATCACGATGACGTCGCCTGCGGGGCCGCCGTTGGCACCGGCATCGCCCATGCCGCGCAGTGCAAAGCTCTGATCGTCGTCGATGCCCATGGGGATGGACACCTCCAGCGTCTTCCGGGTGGCCGTCTTGCCGGAGCCGTGGCAAACCTTGCAGGGGTTCTTGACCAGCTTGCCCTTGCCGCCGCAGCGGGAGCAGGGCTGCTGGGTCTGCATCACGCCAAAGGGTGTGCGCTGCTGGCGGATGACATAGCCGCGGCCGCCGCAGTCGGGGCAGGTCTCCGGGCTGGAGCCTGCCGCACAGCCGGAGCCATGGCACTCCGTGCACTCCTGCTGGCGGGTGATGGTGATGTTCTTCTTGCAGCCGTGGACGGCCTCGTCAAACGACAGGGTAATCCGGACACGGATGTCCTGGCCCTTGCGGGGGGCGTTGGGGTTGGCCTGGCGGGACGATGCACCGCCAAAGCCGCCGAACCCGCCGCCGAAGATATCGCCGAAGATGTCGCCCAGATCGACGCCATCGCCGCCGAACCCGCCAAAGCCGCCTGCACCGCCGCCGTTCTGGGCTGCGTAGCTGGGGTCAACGCCTGCAAAACCATACTGGTCATACATCTGGCGTTTCTTCGGGTCCGAAAGCACCTCGTTGGCTTCGTTGACTTCCTTGAATTTTTCCTCGGCGTCCTTGTCGCCGGGGTTGTAGTCCGGGTGGTATTTCATTGCCAGCTTGCGGTAGGCCTTTTTGATCTCCGCATCCGTGGCCGATTTGGATACCCCCAGCACTTCGTAGTAATCACGCTTTTCCTGTGCCATATCCACTCACCTCTCGTATCGTAGCAACCTCCCCCTGACAGCAGCGCGCTCCCGTTTCCCACAGCGGGAAACATCCAGCAATCTGCGCAATGCTGGCCGACCTGCCAAGGGCTCCCTGGCTGGGGAGCTGGCGAGTGTCAGCGAGACTGAGAGGTTTAACCCACAAAGGCCGCTCCGGCAAAACCGGAGCGGCTTTTGCTTATATCTCAGCGCACATCCGCCGGTTTGGCCGGACATGTGCTGCCTGTATCAAAACTTAGACTTCCTTGAAGTCTGCATCGACGACGCCGTCGTCATTGGGCTTCTGCTGGTTGGCTGCACCGGCATCGGGGCCCGGCTGTGCGCCTGCGGCCTGCTGTGCGGCAGCAGCTGCCTGATACATCTTCTCGAAGACATGGCTCAGCGCATCCTGCTTTGCCTTGATGTCGTCGATGGAGCCGGACTGCACAGCGGTCTTCAGGTCGGCCAGCTTTGCCTCGGCCTCGCTCTTGACGTCTGCGGGCATCTTGTCGCCGTTCTCCTTCAGCATCTTCTCGGTCTGGAAGACCATCTGGTCGGCACCGTTGCGGATATCGACCTCTTCGCGCTTCTTCTTATCGTCTGCTGCGAACTGCTCTGCTTCCTTGACGGCCTTGTCGATGTCGTCCTTGGACATGTTGGTGGAAGCCGTGATGGTGATGTTCTGCTCCTTGCCGGTGCCCAGGTCCTTTGCGCTGACCTTCACGATGCCGTTTGCATCGATATCGAAGGTGACTTCGATCTGAGGCACACCACGGGGAGCCGGAGCGATGCCATCCAGGTGGAAGACACCCAGGCTCTTGTTGTCGCGTGCGAACTCACGCTCGCCCTGCAGAACGTTGATCTCGACCGAGGGCTGGTTGTCGGCAGCGGTGGAGAAGACCTGGCTCTTGTGGGTGGGGATGGTGGTGTTGCGCTCGATGATCTTGGTGCAGACGCCGCCCAGGGTCTCAATGCCCAGGCTCAGCGGGGTGACATCCAGCAGCAGCAGGCCCTTGACGTCGCCCTGCAGGACGCCGCCCTGAATGGCTGCACCGACTGCCACGCACTCGTCGGGGTTGATGCCCTTGAAGGGCTCGCAGTTCAGTTCCTTCTTCACGGCGTCGTAGACGGCGGGGATACGGGTCGAACCACCGACCATCAGGACCTTCTTCAGGTCAGAAGCGCGCAGGCCTGCATCCTGCAGAGCCTTGCGGACAGGGGTCATGGTGCGGTCGACCAGATCTGCGGTCAGCTCGTTGAACTTTGCGCGAGTCAGGGTCATATCCAGATGCTTGGGGCCGGTCGCATCGGCGGTGATGAAGGGCAGGTTGATCTGGGTGCTCATTGCGCTGGACAGCTCGATCTTTGCCTTCTCAGCAGCTTCCTTCAGGCGCTGAGCAGCCATCTTGTCCTTGCGCAGGTCGATGCCGTTCTCGGTCTGGAAGGCGTCTGCCATCCAGTCGATGATGCGCTGGTCAAAGTCATCGCCGCCCAGGTGGGTATCGCCGTTGGTGGCCAGAACTTCGGTGACGCCGTCGCCCATCTCGATGATGGAGACATCGAAGGTGCCGCCGCCCAGGTCGTAGACCATGATCTTCTGGTCGTCTTCCTTATCGATGCCGTAGGCCAGAGAAGCAGCGGTCGGCTCGTTGATGATACGCTTGACGTTCAGGCCGGCGATGGTGCCTGCGTCCTTGGTGGCCTGACGCTGGCTGTCGTTGAAGTATGCGGGGACGGTGATGACTGCCTCGGTGACAGGCTCACCCAGATAAGCCTCGGCGTCTGCCTTCAGCTTCTGCAGGATCATAGCGCTGACCTGCTGGGGGGTGTACTCCTTGCCGTTCAGGGTGACCTTGTGGTCGGTGCCCATCTGGCGCTTGATGGAAGAAACGGTGTTCTCCGGGTTGGTGATGGCCTGACGCTTTGCGACCTGGCCGACCAGACGGTCGCCGGTCTTGGTGAAGCCGACAACGGACGGGGTGGTGCGGGCACCCTCAGAGTTTGCGATGACGACGGGTTCGCCGCCCTCCATAACAGCCACACAGCTGTTGGTGGTGCCAAGGTCGATACCAATGATCTTACTCATAATGAAAGCTCCTCTCAAATCAGAACGTATTTGTTTATATGATGCTCAAAGTGGATAAGCGGATGTTTATTTGAAAACCCTTGCGGGTCTTTGCGAAGTTACTCGGCCACCACAACGGTCGCATGGCGGACGATCTTGTCGCCCAGCTTGTAACCCTTCTGGTAGACGGTGACCACCGTGCCGCTCTCCTGGCCCTCTTCGGCGGGGACCTGCTGCACGGCGTTCATGAAATTGGGGTCGAACGGCTTGCCCAGGGATTCGATCTCCTCCACATGGAGGACATCCAGTGCCTTAGCCGCCTTATCCAGCGTCATGGTCACACCCTTTTTGTAATTCTCGTCGGTGGTGGGGGCGTTGGCCGCCATCTCCAGCGTATCAAGGATGGGGATGATCTGGTTGACCGCAAAGGAGATGCCATCGTTGAACTTCTGGTCAGCTTCGCGGGCGGTGCGCTTGCGGTAGTTGTCGTACTCGGCAGCCATCCGCAGCAGCTTTTCTTTGGTCTGGGCCGCTTCCTGCTCGGCTGCTTCCAGCTTTGCCTTTGCAGCTTCCAGGTCGCGGTTTTTCTTGAACCAGCCGTCCTTCTTCGCATCCTTGGGTTCCGCCGTCTCGGATGCGGGTGCAGCCTGTTCAGCGGCTGCTTCGGGTGCGGCCTGCTCAGCGGTCTTTGGCTCTGCGGCGGGTTCCGCCTGCGGGGTCTTCTTGGTTTCTTCGCTCATTCCAGGTCCTCCTTATAGATCACAGTCCGCCGGGGTGCGGCTGCCTGCGGGGTATCTTTTCGTTTGCCGCTCATGCCCTCGCCGAGCTGGTCGGCAAAGGTGTGGAGCAGAGGCATCAGCTTTTGGAAGGGCATCCGGGTCGGCCCGATGAGTGCCACCGAGCCCCACAGCCCGCCGCCGACCAGATAACGGTCGCTGACGATGCACAGGCCGGGGATCTGCGGCTCGATGTCCTCGCCCAGCAGGATGCTCTCGCTCTGCTCTGTGGGCGGGGCGATGAGCCGAGCGGCTGCTTCCTCATCGCTCAGCAGGCTGAGGATGGAACCGACCTTGCCTTCCAGCTGGGGCCAGTCGAGCAGGTACTGCTCGCCGCCCAGATAGACATGCGGTTTGGTGGAATCCTGCAGGATGGCCGCTGCCGCCGACACCACCGGCACCAGCTCCGGGTTGATCTGGCCGCACAGCTCTGCAAGGAGCCGGGGCGAAAGATCCATGGGAGCCACGAATGTCAGGTTCCGGTTGAGCAGGGCGGCCAGCGCCGCAGCATCCTCACGCGAGAGGCCGGTGCGCACCCGCGCCACGCGGGTCCGGACGTAGCCGGCCGTGGTCACCGCCAGCACTGCCGCCGCGCTGCGGCCTACCTGCACCACCTCATAATGGGCGATGCAGAGGTCCTCGGCACAGGGGGTGCTGATGGCTGCGGTGCAGCCGCTGATCTGAGCCAGCGCCCGTGCGGCACCCTGGGCGAGCTTTTCAGGCTCGTGGTCCAGGCTGGCGAACACGGCGTCCACCCGTGCGCGGGTCACGCGGTCCAGCGGCTGGTCATCCGTCAGCAGATTGTCCAGATAATAACGGTAGCCCTTGGCACTGGGCACACGGCCCGCGCTGGTGTGGGGCTGCTCCAGCAGACCCAGCTTGGTCAGCGCCGCCATCTCGTTGCGCAGCGTCGCACTGGAAACTGCCATGTCAAAGTAGTTTGCCAGCACACTGCTGCCCACAGGCTCCCCTTCGAGACCATACAGCGCCACGATCGCCTGCAAGACTCGCTGCTTGCGTGCATCCATCGTCATAGCGCCTGCCTCCTTCGTTTGCTTTTCGTTCTTTAGCACTCTGTCTTCCTGAGTGCTAAGACCATTATATCCAATTTTTCCGCGCTGTCAATAGGTTCGCAGAAAAGTTTTGAAAGATTCACAAATTGGTCATAAGAAAACGGCCCACGCCGAGGCGCAGGCCGTTTGTTTCTATTATAAGGTATTCACTCTTCCATCTGCTTTGCCAGAAACGCCGCCGCCACGGCTGCGGCCTTTTCCTGCGCGGCATCCGGCTGTGCCGCCCGGTCCTCGGTCAGAAGGCCCACGGCACCGGTCACATCCCCCGCCGCGATGATGGGGCAGACGCAGAGCAGAGCGCGCTGCGCCCCCTCGCAGGGCAGGAGGGCCTTTTCCGGATCGCCGCCGTTGGCGTAGAGCTTCCGGCTGTCCATCAGCTTTTCCAGCGGCTGGCTGACGCTGCGGTCCACAAGATCCCGCCGCCCGGCACCGGACGCCGCCAGGATGCGGTCCCGGTCACAGACGAAGGCCGTCAGTGCGAAGCTCTTGCTCAGCGCATCCACATACTGCGTCGTCACGCTGCTCAACTCCCCCACCGGCGAATACTTCTTGAAGATGACCTCGCCGTCGCCGGTCGTGAAGATCTCCAGCGGGTCTCCCCGGCGGATGCGCTGGGTGCGGCGGATCTCCTTGGGGATGACGACCCTCCCCAGCTCGTCAATGCGGCGGACGATCCCGGTTGCTTTCATAACACATTCTCCCTTTCTCGGTCCCACGTTTCCTTGGTTCCCAGATTTCGTTTCCTGTGGTTATTTTGTGGTAGAGAAAGGAGAATTATTCAAGCGCGAAGCTCTGCCTGCGGGAGCTTCCCTGTTTTTGCTTGTCCTCATACATCCGGTGGTCTGCCAGGATGCGGATGTCGCGGACGTCGGCCCGGTCGGCCGGGTAGCAGGCCGAACCGCAGCTGGTGCCAATGCAGATGGTCCGGCCGTCCAGCACATAGGGCTGCCGGATGACCGATTTGATGGTCTCGATCCGCTGGGCGCACCAGTCTGCATCGACTTCGCCGTTCACGATCAGGGCAAACTCATCGCCGCCGATGCGGAACGCAAAGTCGCTGCTCCGCACACAGCTCCGCAGCCGGTCGGCCACGGCCCGGAGCAGCTGGTCGCCCACATCGTGGCCGTAGGTGTCGTTGACCGGCTTGAACCGGTCCAGATCCAGATAGAACAGAGCAAAGGGCTGGCGCGCCTTTTCCTTCTGCTTCAGGGTGCTGTTGAAGCACCGCTCGTTGAACAGGCCGGTCAGGCCGTCGGTGTTGGCCAGCCCCTCCAGTTTCCGTCGTTCCAGCGCTTCGGTGCGGAGGGCGTTTTCTTTTTCTTCCATTTCCAGCGCCGCATCCAGCTTGACCGACCGCACCATCGCCACGGCCACGCTGCCCATCAAAAAAAGCAGCAGCAGGATGGTGACCTTCTGGATCTTCCGCATCCCGGCATCGACGACATCGCGCTCCACGATGCCCACGATGGTCAGGTCCTGAAAGCCCACCGGCTGATAGACCAGATAATAGCCCTTGCCGCCGTACCGATACCCGGTGCTGCCGCTGCCGCCGCTGCGCACGTTCTCCCGCATGGCGGCAAAGCTGTCGGCATCGACCTTGGCATTTTTCTCCAGAAAATCGAACAGGTTCGTCATCCAGGATTCGATCTCACTCTTCGGCTCCTCGGACAGCATCACGCTGCCGTCCGGGTAGATGATGTAGCAGTCGCTCTGGCCGTTGTAGGCATGGCCGCCGATCATCTCTTCCAGCGTTGCATTGTCGTAGCTGACGGCAATGCAGGTGTAGGTCACACCGGAGACCTCGACCGGCCGGATGGGCACGGTGAACACGACCCGGCGCTCACCCGTGCCTATGACATAGCTGCTCACGCTGGACCGGCCGGTCGCATACGTCGCCGCAAACGCGCCCCACAGTTCCTGCGCCTCTCCGCTCTCTCCGGTGGCTTTCAGATACTGGTTGGACTCGTTGAACAGGTACAGCTCACTGTACCGCCAGGTCGTTTTTTCGCGGTTGAAGTGGCGCAGACTGGCCCGGATGGCCGTTTCGTCTGCCTCCTCCTGCAAGCTGTTGCCCCACTCGCTCAGCACGTTCCAGTTGCGCTGCGCGAACATGGTAAACGTCTTGTTCACCTGCTCGTAGGTCTCCAGCAGGCTTTTGGTGCTCTCCCGATAGAACTGGCGCTGCACATATACCAGATAGCCCACAATGTTGAAAAGGAACACCACCACCAGGAGCGTAAGCGCAGCGGCTCGCCGTCTGCTTCTCTCTATCCTATAATCCCATGACATATTCATCGTACCCCCGAATTTTTTCGAGAGAAGTTAAAATTTCTTAGCCGCATCTTTGCTGCATCATTTCAAATTTACCATATTCTTCCTCTTCTGTCAATGCTCTTCCGTAGTTTTTTACGTTTGAACTCTGGCCGTTTTTTCCGGTTTATGCTATACTGGGTCTGTTCTTCAGGCCCTGCGCCGCGCGGGAGGGTTCCGGCGGCTTTTTCTCTTTTCAGAAAGGATCGTTTCATGCAACAGATCGTGATCTTAGGCGGCGGTGCGGCCGGGATGGCGGCGGCGCTGGCCGCAGCACAGGCGGCCCCCGCCGGGGCAGTGCGCGTCACCGTGCTGGACCGCAACCCCCGCTGCGGCAAAAAGCTGCTGGCCACCGGCAACGGCCGGTGCAACCTCAGCAACACCGGCATCGCGCCGGCGTGTTATTTCACCGCAGACCCAAAGGCGCTGGCCCCGCTGCTGAATGCCGTGAACACCGCCGCGCCGCTGGAATGGTTCCGGGCGCTGGGGCTTTACACCCGCACCGACGAAGCCGGTCGGGTCTACCCGTATTCCAATCAGGCGGCGGACGTCCTCGCCCTGCTGGAGGGCCATATAGCCCGGCTGGGGGTGGAGGTGCGCACTGGCTGCACCGTCAACACCCTGAGCCAGAACCGGAACGGCTACGCCGTCCTCTTCGACAGTGCCGAGCGCAGCAACGAGACGCTCCATGCCGATGCCGTCATCTGCGCCATGGGCGGCAATGCAGGCCCGCAGTTCGGCACCGATGGCTTTGGCACCCGCTTCGCCGCCCAGTGCGGCGGAAAGCTGGAACCGCTCTACCCCTGCCTGACCGCCTTGCAGACGGCCCGGCCCAACAAAGCGCTGGCCGGCATCCGGGTCAAGGCCCGCGCCGCGCTGCTCGACCTGGACCGCCACACCCTGCTGGCCGAGGAGACGGGCGAGGTACAGTTCACCGACTACGGCCTGTCCGGTATCTGCATCATGCAGCTGTCCGGCCTGCTGGCCCCCCGGCGCGGCCCAAAGCGCCCCGCTGTGGAGCTGGACCTCTTCCCCGCGCTGGACGAGGCCGCGCTGACGGCCCTGTTCGCTGCGCGGGTGCCCCTGCTGCCGGGCCGGACGCCCGCCGATTTCTGGACGGGACTGCTCAACCCCAAACTGGGCCGCGCCCTCTGGGCAGCGGCCCGCCTGCCGGACACACCGCTGGACACCCTGCCCGATGCCGCCTGGCAGGTGCTGGCCAACACGGCCAAGCACTGGCTCTTCGAAGACCTGACCCCCTGCGGCTGGAAACAGGCCCAGACCACCGGCGGCGGTCTGAGCCTGACCGAGCTGGAGCCAAGCTTCCAGTTCAGGGGCTGTCCGGGGCTGTACTTCGTGGGCGAAACGCTGGACTGCGCCGGGATGTGCGGCGGCTTCAACCTGCACTGGGCCTTCGGCAGCGGCATCACCGCCGGGCGGGACGCCGTGCGCACCCTGCGCCGCCCGCACAAAAAGAGATGACAAGACCCGGCCCTCTCCTGCACATCTGCCGGAGAGGGCCGGGTCTTTTTGCGTTCTTTATTCGTTTGCGGCTTTGTCCAGCGGGGCTTCCTCCGCTTCTTCCTCCTTCTGGTACTCCGCAAAGGCCGACCACATGGGTTCGACCCGCTTGCCGTGGAACTTGCGGTCCACATAGTTCCGGGTGATGGCCGCGACCGTTCCCGACAGGCTCAGCACACCGATCAGGTTCGGCAGCATCATCAAGCCGTTGAAGGTATCGGACAGGTCCCACGCGAGGTCGAGCTTCATCGTCGCACCCACCAGCACCATGGCCACGAAGACCACCTGATAGCCCATGCTGGCCTTGGTTCCGAACAGATATTCAAAGGCTTTGGTGCCGTAGTGGCTCCAGCCCAGCACCGTGGAATAGGCGAACAGCAGGATGGACACCGCGATGAACTTGGGGCCAAAACTGCCGAACACGGTGGAGAAGGCTTTGCCCACCAGCGCAGAGCCCTGCACCTCGGTGAGCATCCGGCCGGTATTCAGGTCTACGAAGCCGGACGTCAGGATGACCAGCGCCGTCAGGGTGCAGACCACGATGGTATCGGCAAAGACCTCAAAAATGCCCCACATGCCCTGCTGCACCGGCTCCTTGACGTTGGAGGACGCGTGCACCATGACCGACGAGCCGAGGCCCGCCTCGTTGGAAAATGCGCCGCGCTTGAAGCCCCAGGTGATGGCGCGGGACACGCCGTAGCCCAACACACCGCCGCCCGCCGCCCGCATGGCGAAAGCACCTTTGAAGATGGCCGCGAACGCAGCCGGGATCGCCGTGACATGGGTCAGCACGACCGTCAGCGCACCCAGGATGTAGAACAGCGCCATCAGCGGAACGACCTTTTCTGTCACGGCCGCCACACGCTTCAAGCCGCCCAGGATGACCAGCGCGGACAGCACCGCCAGCAGGATGCCGGTGAGGAAATTCGGCACCTGGAAGGCCGCATTCATGTTGCCCGCAATGGAGTTGATCTGGCTCATGTTGCCGATGCCAAAGGAGGCCAGCACACAGAAGCAGGCAAACAGCACCGCCAGCACCCGGCCCAGCTTTTTGCAGCCCTTCTTGCTGCCCAGACCGTCGGCCAGGTAGTACATCGCACCGCCGGACCACTCGCCGTCGGCGTTCTTGCGGCGGTAAAAGATGCCCAGAACGTTTTCCGAGTAGTTGGTCATCATGCCCAGGATGGCCATGGCCCACATCCAGAAGATGGCACCCGGCCCGCCGCTGAGGATGGCCGTTGCCACGCCCACGATGTTGCCGGTGCCGATGGTCGCCGCCAGCGCGGTGCACAGGCTCTGGAACTGGCTGATGGCCTTATCGTTCTTTTCGGTATGGGCCGTGATGTCCCGGTCGGTGAAGATGGCACCGATGGTGTTCCGCAGCCAGTACCGGAAATGCCCGAACTGGAAAAAACCGGTGCGCACCGACATCACAAATCCGGTGCCGAACAGCAGCGCCAGCCCCACCGGCCCCCAGACGATGCCGTTGACAACTCCATTCACGCTCGTAATGGTCTCTAACATGATCGTTCCCCCTCTGCAAAACAAAAAGCGGACAGAACGCCAAAGGCTCTGCCCGCAAAACGCAGCTTCCCGCACAGGGGGGCCTGCTGCTGACAGACACACCCCTTTGTGCGCAACAGACGGCGGCTCCGCCGTCTCCCCTCATTCTGTTCCCGTGTGATACACAGTTCCGTTTGTCTGTGCGTGATAGAAGAACTGTATCATAGTTTCCCGCCGCTGGCAAGCTTTTTGTTTCAATTTATTCTGAGGTTTCATCTTTGATGCAAAGCGGATGAATTTTATTTTCGTATGACTTTTCCGCACAGCCCGCGTTTTTTGTATAATCCGCAGGCGGCGGGGCCATCCTTTCCGTAACACCGGCAAAGGAGGGAAGCAGAATGCACAAAGGCGGATGGAAGCCGTTCTGGGCTGCACTGGGGGCGGCGCTTCTGGTGCTGCTGCCGCTGGTGGGCGGCACCGTCCTGCTCACCCGGCAGATGCTGCGACAGCAATGGCTGATGCAGACCGCCGAGCCGCAGCGGGGCGTACCCATCGACCTGCCCAAAGCCGACGACCGGATGACGCTTCTGCTTTGCACCGCCGGGGAGCAGCCCGGCTTTGTGCTGTTCTACCTGAACGCGCCCCAGAACGCCGCCCATCTGCTGGCCGTGCCGGGGCAGCTGACGGTGCCGTTCGGCGGCGGCGAAGCCTCGCTGGCCCAGTGCTATGCAGCGGCCGGCCCGGCGCGGTGCCGTCAGGCCCTGTTGGAAACGCTGGCCCTGCCGGAGGATACCCTGTATCTGGCCCTCTCGCCCGCCGTGCTGGAAACGCTGGCAGCGCGGTATGGGGCCGTGCGGGTCAGCCTTTCGGGCGCACTGACCGCCGAAGAGCTGAACGCCCTCGGCCAGAGCCCCAGCGTCCAGACCTTCCGCGCACGGGAAGCATCGGATCTTCTGACCGGGCTGGACGCCGACGGTCTTTTACCGCCCAGCCGCCGGGCCGCAGCCCGCGCCGCCGTGTGGGACGCCTTTTTCCGCCAGAACTTTGAGCTGCTGCCCTCCACCCTGCCGGAGGCCCTGCGCAGCCAGAGTTCCGCCCTGCTGACCGACTTTGCAGCCCAGGACTACACCCTGCTGGGCGACATCCTCGAATTTCTCGTGAACCGCGCGGCGGTGTTCCAGTCGGACGCCCTGCCCGGCGCGTGGGACCGCAAGGCGGGCACTTACACCGTCACCGAGGCGTCCCGCGCAGCGGTGCAGACCTTCCTCAACGTCTCCCCCACCGAGGGGCAGGCGTCGTCCGCCAGCGAGCCGTAGCCCAGCACCAGTGTGCCCGCAAGGCCGCGGGCGCTGCCGGTCAGGTCGTAGTCGCTCAGCAGGCTCAGCCGGACGCCTTCGGCCTCGGCAGCGGCCCGGAGCGCCGCATCCGGCGGGGCATCCCGGAGCGCCGCCAACAGATGCAGACCGGTGTGCAGGCCGGAAAAACGAAGCTCTCCCGGCGCGAAGGCTGCGTTCAGCGCCCGGACCAGCGCATCCCGCCTAGCCTTGTAGGCCACCCGCTCCCGCGCCAGATGCCGGGTGAAATATCCCTCGTTGATGAACCGGGCCAGCGTCTGCTGCTCGAACCGGCTGACCGGGCTGGAATAGAGCCGGTACGCTGCCCGCCACGCCGGGAGCAGCTGGACCGGGAGCACCATATAGGCGATGCGGATGCTGGGGGCCAGACTGCGGGAGCAGGTGGAAAGGTAGACCACCGGGCCGTCGGCCCCTGCCATGCCCTGCAGGCTGGGCAGCGGGCGGGTGTCGAAGCGGAACTCGGAGTCGTAGTCGTCCTCGATGATGTAGCGCTCCCCCGGCCTGCGGGAAGCCCAGTGGAGCAGCTCGGCCCGGCGTCCGGCGGGCATGGTGGCCCCGGTGGGGAACTGGTGGCTGGGGGTCACATAACAGACCGCCGCGCCGGAGCGGGACAGCGCCTCGATGGACAGGCCGTCCGCATCCACGGGCAGGCAGCAGCAGGAGACGCCGTTGTTCTCCAGCACCCGCCGGGCGCGGGGGTAGCCGGGGTTCTCCACCGCCGCCGGGCCGGGCAGCAGCGGAGCCAGCAGACCCAGCAGGTATTCCAGACCTGCCCCCACGACGACCTGCTCCGCCCGGCACTGCACGCCCCGGTATTCTTCCAGATAATCCGCCAGCGCCTGCCTCAGCTCGATGTCCCCCTGCGCGTCGCCGTGGGTCAGCAGTTCGGGCGAGGAGTAGAGCAGCTCCTTCTGGAGCCGTGCCCAGGTGCGGAACGGGAAGAGAGCCGGGTCCACCCCCCGCGTGGAGAGGTCATACCGCACCGGCTGCACCGGCGGTCCCGCCTCCGGCTGAGGCAGGAGCGCGGCGGGCGGCGGCGCGGCCGGGCGGATGGGCAGGGCCAGATATTCCTGTACATAAAAGCCGCTGCGCTCCCGCGATTCCAGATATCCTTCCGCCGCGAGCAGCTGGTAGGCCGCATCCACGGTGTTCACCGAGACGGACAGTTCCGCCGCCAGCCGCCGCTTGCCGGGCATCCGGGTGCCCGCCGGGATGGCCCCGGTGCGCATCTCCTCGGCCAGGCTCCCATAGAGCTGCTCGTACAGCGGCACCGCCGAGGCCGCATCCAGTGCTGTCGTCAAATGGAACACAAAACCCCTCCTCTTTTTGGGCACTCCCTCAAACTGACCCCATAAAAAAACTATATTCTGGGTATTTTCACGGGGCCAGTTTTGCGTATAATAGGAGCATACCCGCTGTACACCCAAATGTCAAGTAGTTTTATGGGTAAATTGGGACATTTCGGTCTCCCGGCAGGTCTTTGTGAAAATTGGAGGGAATCATCATGTCAACCACCGCAATGTGGCTGCTGCTGGCAGTCGTCGTCATTGTCATTGTCTTTGCAAGTGTGCTGTACAAGCGCACCTTTACCGTCCACGAGCTGGCGCTCACCGGCGTCATGGCCGCGCTGAGCCTGGTGGCCTATCTGTTCTTCCGGGTTCCGTTCTACGGCGGCTCCTCGTTCCATCTGGGCAACACCTTCACCGCGCTGACCGCCCTGCTGCTGGACGGCGTGTCCGGCGGTCTGGCCGGTGCCATCGGTCTGGCTCTGGCCGACATCCTGGCCGGTGATCCGGGCTATGCCGTCACCACCTTCGTGCTGAAGTTCCTCATCGGCATCACCTGCGGCGCGGTGGCCCACAAGGTGTTCAAGCTCCGCGACCTCGACCGCCACAGCTCCGGCTACCTGGTCAAAGTCATCGTGGCTGCCGGTTCCGGCCTGCTGCTGAACGTCTTCACCGACCCGTTCCTCGGCTACTTCCGCAACGTTTACATCTTCGGTCAGGAGTACACCGTAGCCCAGGCCCTGACCAAGATCGCCGGCGGCGTCACCTTCGTGAACAGCGTGGCTTCCACCGTCTGCGTCGTCCTGCTCTACCTTGCACTGCGCCCGGCCCTCGACCGCGCCGGTCTGCTGCCCAAGGGAGAGAAGAAGAACTAAGCCTTTCCCCTGCCTCTCCACAGGTCTCTACACAAAAGCCCGCCCCCGGTGCCGCACATCTGCGCAGCACCGGGGGCGGGTCGTTTATTGCTCTTTTTCAAATACGAGGAAGCGGAACGCGATGTCGGTGGTCAGCTCCGGCAGGGCGGCCAGACAGGCCGCGCCGTCGCGGGGCGTTTTCCAGTAGTAGGGCGTCATGGCGAAGAGCGCTTCCAGCTGGGCGGCGGGCACCGTGATGGTCCCGGAGACCTCCCGCTCCCCGATGGGACGGAAGCCTTCATACGCCACCTGCTGCACCGGGTTTTTGTAGGGCGTCTCGTAGAGGACGGCCTTCATCTGGTACAGATGCTCCGCGCCGGGCACGACGTAGAGCATCCGCCCGCCGGGGCGCAGCACCCGCAGAAACTCCTCCCGCGCAAAGGGCGAGAAGCAGTTCAGCAGCAGGTCGGCCCATCCGGTGCGGACCGGCTGGGCAAAGCTGGATGCCACCGCATAGCGGGCCGTGGGCAGTGCCTTCGCCGCCAGCCGGACTGCCGGTTTGGCGATGTCGAACCCCGCCAGCTCCAGCGGCCGCCCGGCCGCATCAAACTGCCGGGCGATGCAGCGGTCGTACCAGCCCTCGCCGCAGCCTGCATCCAGCAGGTGCAGCGGGGCCTCCGGCCCGGCCGGGAGACCGTATTCCAGACACAGCTCCCCCACCGCCTGCCCGAAGATGCCATAGTATCCGGCATTCAGAAAGGCGCGGCGGGCGGCGACCATCTCTTTGCTGTCGCCGGGGGCCTTGGTGCGCATGCTCTGCACTGGCAGCAGGTGCCAGTAGCCCTCTCTGGCGCGGTCAAAGCAGTGGCCGGAGGGGCATTTCAGATCCTGCTCCCCGGTCAGCGGCCCGCCGCACAGCGGGCACTGCCACGGCTCAGACTTCATCGCTGTGATCCTCAATGGGAGCCGTTGCGCCGCCGTGGGCGTTCATATACTCTTCGAAGTTGGTGAACTTCTGCTGCGGCGGGCGGCGGCTGATGAGGACCAGACCCGGATCTTCGTCCCGGCTGGGCGCACTGTTCCGGCTGCGGCTGCGGGAGGCCTCCTGCTTCGGGGCACGGGGTGCGCGGGCGGGCTGGCCCGCATTGCTGCGCTCCGTGCGGCCCTTGCCGGTGCCGGCACTGCCTGCGGCGTTCTGTGCCGGGCGGGCCGGGCGCTCCGTCCGCTCGGTGCGGCCCCCGCGAGCCGGGCGGCTGGCGCTGCCCGGCTGGGCATTGCGGCGGCTCTGGCTGTTCGGGGCGTTCTGGGTGTTCTCGCCTTTGGCGCTGCCGGCCGGGGCTGCCGTTTTTGCGGCGGGCTGAGCTGCGGGCGCATTGGGCTTTTTGACCGGGCGCAGCGGCGTCGCTTCCGGGGCGCTCACAAAGTGGGGGTCGAACTTGGGCTGAGCGTTGCTGCCGCGGTTCGGGGCGGCATTGCTGCCCTCGCGGCGGGGGCGGCTGTTGTTGGAGCGGCGGTTTTCGCTGCGCCCGCCGGGGGTGCGCTTCTGGTTTTCATCCATGGATGGTTCCTCTTTCGGTTGAGATTTCATCGGCTCTGCCTTGGCAGCAGCCGTTTTTTCTTTTTTGGGCCGGGCCGGTTTTGCCGCTTTGGCGGGCTTTTCCGGCTGGGCGGCAGGCGCTTCGGCCTCCGCCTTGGGCTTTTTGCCCCGCACAGGCGGCTCCTTTTTGGCCGGGGCAGGCACACCGTCCCACGGGTGGCCGGATACCACCGGGATCTTCCGGCGGTTCAGCTTTTCGATTCCGGCCAGATACTCCTGCTCCTCCGGGGCGCAGAAGCTGACGGCCGTGCCGTCGGCACCGGCGCGGGCCGTGCGGCCGATGCGGTGGACGTACGTTTCCGGCACTTCGGGCAGGTCGTAGTTGAAGACATGGGACAGCTCGCTGATGTCAATGCCGCGCGCAGCGATATCGGTAGCCACCAGCACTTTGGTATTTCCGGCCTTGAAGCCCTCCAGTGCCGCCACGCGGGCGGACTGGCTCTTGTTGCCGTGGATGGCCGCTGCCGGGATGCCCTGCTTGTTCAGGTCTTTGGCGATCTTATCCGCGCCGTGCTTGGTGCGGCTGAAGACCAGCGCGTTCTGCACCGGCGGTTTCAGATTCTGGATGAGCCAGGGCAGCAGGAACTTCTTGTTGCCCTTCTCAACGAAATACAGGCTCTGGTCAATGCGGTCCACGGTGCTGGACACCGGGTCCACCTTGACGAAGGCGGGGTCATGCAGGATACCGGCCGCCAGCTGCTCGATCTCCTTGGGCATGGTGGCGCTGAACATCAGGTTCTGGCGCTGGGCGGGCAGCTTGGCGATGACCTTTTTCACGTCATGCACAAAGCCCATGTCCAGCATCCGGTCGGCCTCGTCCAGCACGAAGATCTCGATGTGGGAGAGGTCGATGAGGCCCTGCCCCACTAGGTCGTTCAGGCGGCCGGGGCAGGCGATGAGGATATCGACGCCCTTCTTGAGGGCCGCGACCTGCGGGGCCTGGCCCACGCCGCCAAAGATCACGGTGCTGCGCTGGTTCAGATACTTGCCGTACAGCTCAAAGCTCTCGCCGATCTGCAGCGCCAGCTCGCGGGTGGGGGTCAGGATCAGGGCACGGACGGCCTCTTTCTTTTTGGCCGGGGCCGCCGTCAGGCGGTCCAGCATGGGCAGCGCAAAGGCTGCGGTCTTGCCGGTGCCCGTTTGGGCGCAGCCCATCAAATCCCTCCCGGCCAGCACCGGCGGGATGGCCGATGCCTGAATGGGCGAGGGGGATTCGTAGCCCGCCTCCGCAACGGCACGCAGCAGCGGGGCGGACAGATTCAGTTCGTTAAAAGTCATGGTTCTCCTATTGTCCATGAAATGCTTCCGCCTCGCCCTGCCGGGGAGGCCTTTGCATTTCATTCTGTTACTCTTTGATTTTCCGGCACTCGATGTAATACCGTTTTTCCTCCGCATGGCCCATGCTGAAGGTCTTGCGGGGCAGCACACCGCCCATCACGACGCCCTTGAACAGGTCGCTCTTGTCGAACGGCGGCAGCAGGAAGGCCACGCCGCCCTGCTTGCACAAAGCGCGGACCGCAGGCTCATCGTGGACGTAATCCACGCGGGCCTCGATGTGGCGGGCCATGAAGTATTCGATGAAGGCATCGATGGTGCCGACGGTCAGCGGGGCCACGGGATGCTCGAAGCTGAGCACATTGGCGACGTGGGGGCCTGCCAGCGTGAAGGACTGCTGCCGGGCATCGCCGAAGCAGATGCCTGCATTATGGGAGTCGCTCCACGCGATGAGGGCCAGCAGCACCGCGCCGCAGTCCACGTTGAAGAGCACCCGGTGGATCGGCTCGATCTCAATGGCGGGCGAGTGGACGTTGCACACCTCGGCCAGGCACCAGCGGGCCGGGTGGTCTGCCTGCTGCTCCGGGGGCAGGGTCTGCTTCAGCTCCTCCCAGTAGGCCTTGGCCGATGCCAGCGAGTGGTTGCCGTCGCCCACGGCCAGCGTCAGCGGGGCTGCGCCCCTGGCCTGCGGATACCGGGCATCAAAGACTTCCTGACGGCCCAGCCCCTGCAGGGCCGTGTCGATCTGGGCCAGCAGAGCCGGGTCTTCCACGGCCCAGCCCGCGATGTGCCCGCCGCCCAGCATCAGTTCGCCTTCGTAGACCTTGCGCAGCGCGTCTTTCTTCGCCCCGATGGGCTCGATGAGGGTGCAGTCCGGGTCGTCGGCCAGCATCATGACGTGGGGCGTTTCCAGGCTGGCCCCGCGCCGGACGGCCATCCGGGGCGGGATGCGGCTCTCGACCGTGTGTTCGCTGGGGCGCACCTCCGGCTGGGCACCCTCGGCGTAGCTGTAGGCTTCAAGGTCGATCTTCCCCACCAGCCCCTGCCGGATGCGGCCGCTCTGCTCGGTGCGCTCCACATAAATAAAGCCGTCCACCGCGCGGGTCAGCACCGTGCGGAGATAGTCGTCCATGGTCTCATGGATCTTCTGGATGCGGCCGGTCACGCCGCTCTCTTCCAGATACACTTCCGGCAGGACCAGGTTCAGGGTACTGGGCGAACCTGCCGCCGTCCGGGCCGCTTTTTCCCAATAGGAGCGGTCGCTCGTAAACTGATCGCAGGCCACGCAGCCCCACTGTTCCAGCGGGATATTCTCCGCCGGGAGCAGGATGTGTGCCGGAGAAAAGCACGATGTTTTGTTCATATCACATTCCTCCCTCTCGCGTTATTGAAAGGAAACCGTAGTTTTTATTCGTAGTATCCGGCCGCATTGTCCCGCACGACCACATGCTCGACGCCCGCTTCGGTCTGCGCCTGCACCAGAGCAGCGCGTTCCTCGGCGGTCATGGTGGAGGCCGAAGGCACCCGCACCACAAGGTTCTTCACGCCCAGCTGTGCGGCCGGGACGCCCAGTGTGCTGGAGGTGTCAGACACCTCGGCCAGCGTATAGCTGTACCACAGGGTCACACGGCTGCCGAAGCGCTGCTCCCAGACTGCCATATCGGCCCGCAGCTGGTCGGCACGGCTCACGCCGTTGGTGGTGCCATAGTCCTGCTTGCTGCTGGTGGAAGCCGGGAACTGGACGTTCTCCAGCACCATCTGTTCGAACCCGGCGGTGTGCAGCTCGTCGATGAGGTCGCCGATGTACTGGACGGCTGCGTCCGCATAGGGGTTCAGCCAGGGCTTGCCGTCGGCAGACGCCTTGTTGTCCAGCCAGAGGTAGGCCTGCCCCTTATATCCAATGGCCATGGCGTGGTCGGCGCGGGCACCGGCCGGGTCGCGGAAGGCGGCGAGCTTCGCCACCGGGATGAGGCCCTCTTCCCGGAAGATGGCGGCCACCCTGGCCGGGTCCACGGTCACGCTGGCCGGGCTGGCCGCAGCGGCGGGCACCTGAGACGCATAGTAGACCACGCCGGTGGCGTCCTTCAGGGTCACGACGGCATATTTCACGCCCTGCGAGGCCAGCTGCTGCGCCGCAGCGCGGATGGAGGCATCCTCAGTCAGGGCCGTGATGTCGGCCTCGGCCCAGCTGCCCTCCACGATGGCGGTGCCGTCCACAGCGGGCGTCACCACCTCCGGCTGCACCTCCGAAGAAGCGGCCGGTTCACTCGCCGCAGAGGACGCCGGGCTCTCCGCCACGGACGATGCGCTCGCGCTGGCGGGGGAGGAGGCGGAAAGGTCCCGGTTGCGCACCACGGTGTACCAGGTATGCGTTGCCCAGTCCAGCACATGGGGAGCTGCCAGCCAGGCCGCACCCAGCATCACGAGGACCAGCACGGCGATGCTGATCCCCTTTTTTACCCGCATCTCGCGGCTGTAGAAGCTGCGCCGATAGCGCTTGACCTTCTGGCGTTTCGGATATTTTGCCATAATCAACCACCCTCCCTTGGGGTCTTTTACAAGATCACAGAATGGCCGGTAAAGCCATAGATGGCCAGTGCCAGCACCCCGATGTAGATCAGCGTGACGGGCAGGCCGCGGAATGCCTCCGGGATGGCCCGGCTGCGCAGACGGTTCTGTGCTTCCGTCACCAGCATGACGGCCAGCAGATAGCCCAGGCCGCTGCCCAGGCCGAAGCCGAGGGATTGTTCCAGCGTGAAGCTCTGGGTGCGCTCGACCAGCACCGTGCCCAGCACACCGCTGTTGACAGCGGCCACGGGCAGGATGCGGATGAGCTGGCCGCTGCGGGGGCCTTTTGCCAGCTTGAGGACCAGCAGCTCAAACAGGCAGACCGCTGCGATGCAGGTCAGATACATCACCGGGCGCAGCTGGGCGCGGTTGGGCAGCGGGGCAATGAAGCTGCCCGCAAAATAGGCCAGCGGAGCCACCAGCACCTGCGTGATGCAGAGCATCAGGGCAAACCACCAGCTGCTCGTCCGCTCGTCGCCGACGAGCTGGACCAGCCGGGACACGCCCAGGCTGCGGGTGAAGACGGCGTTCTGGGCAAAGATGGCCAGAACGGCATAGCTGAAGAAGACGCCTACCAGGTGCAGCACGTCGCTCATTGTTCTGCCTCCTTCCGGTTCTCCTGCGGATGCACGGCCAGATAGCCGCGTGCCTCATTTTTCAGGTATTTCTGCCGCTTGCGGGCCAGCGCGCGCCAGATGGCGCACACCACGCCCAGCACGATGAAGCCGCCCGCCGGCATCCCGGCCATGGGCAGGACGGAGCGGCTGAGCGGGACGCCGAACACGCTGCCAAGGGCCAGCCACTCGCGCACACAGCCCAACAGCAGCAGGATCAGCGCATAGCCCAGCGTGATGCGCAGACCTTTGGAAACAGCCTTGTGCATCGTTTCCTGCACACGGCCGAAGCGGTAGGTCAGCAGCGGCTCCACCACCAGCAGAGGCAGATAGATGCCCAGCACCAGCAAATCGGTGCCGAAGAGGGCGTTCAGGATGGGATACACCGCCAGATACACCACGGCGGCGCTGCCGCTGTAGACAAAGGCGCGGGGCAGCAGCTTCTTTTCCAGCTCTTCGGGGGCCGGGCGCTCGTCCCGCAGAGGGCACAGACGGCTGAGCAGGCAGGCCAACATCCGCGAGGGCGTCAGCAGCAGGGCCACGGCCACCGCCAGCATCACGGCGTTTCTGCCGCTGGTGGCCAGCACCACCAGCGGGGCCAGGCCCATGCCCTGCATGACGACCGGGTTGTTTTTGAAGATGCGGTCATGGTGTGCGAACTTTTCGGGGTCGCGGGTGATCATTTCTGCAACGTGACGTTTCATTCCGCATCCTCCTTCCAGCCCAGCAGACGATACAGGCGGGTCTCGGTGCGGTCCAGCCAGCCGGAAATGCTGTTGACCGTGAGCAGTGCAAAGCAGACCCCCGTATCGTAGACGCCAAAGTAGCGGAAGCCCATGGTCGCGGCACCCACCAGCACACCGTACAAAATGCGGCCGATGCGGTGATGGGCACAGGTATAGGGCTCGTTCAGCAGGAAGACCGCGCTGAACAGCATCGCGCCGGTCAGCAGCTCATCCCGCACACACTGCAAACGGGGGAGCAAGCTGGCCGCAAAGGAAGTGTCCAGCAGGCCCACCTGCCGGGGGAACAGAAACGCGATGAGGGCGCTCGTCACCAGAAAGCTGACGGCTGCGCTCAGGCGGGTATCCTTCTGATACCACAGGAACAGCCCGCAGGCCAGAATGACCAGCGCCGCACCGGTGCCCATGGGGGCAGCATACTCGCCCAGCACCAGCGAGATCGGGCTGAGGTTCAGGATGCCGCCGCTGCGCAGGGTCCGGGAGATGGTATCCGACACCGGCACAGCCGACGCATCCCACAGGGGGATGGCGGTATACGGCTGGGGATATTGGAACACCTGTTCCGGCCAGGACACCGCCGCGATGACGTAGCCCACCGCCGCCGGGTGGAACGGGTAGCTGCCGTAGCCGCCGAAGACCTCCTTGCCGATAAAGACACCGGCCAGGACCGCCGCGATGAGGACGTACCAGTCCACCGTGGCGGGCATGAGCAGCGCGATGAGGAGCGCGAAGCTCTCGCTGGAAAGATCGTTGGACTGGTAGACGCGCCGACGCAGCAGTGAGACCAGACGGTCGCACAGATTGCCGGTGATCACCGCCGCGCTGCAGAGCAGCAGCGGCCGCAGCCCGTAGAAGTAGCAGGACATGCACAGCAGCGGGACGGCCATCCAGCAGACATGCCGGTAGTAGCGGCCCGTCCGGGTCAGTTCCCGCTGCTGCGCCCGGATCAATGTTTCATCCATGGCTCAGCACCTCTCACAGGGCAGCCAGACGGCGCACAGCCGCCGCCGGGTCTGCCGCACCAAAGACGGCACTGCCCGCCACCAGAATGTCCGCACCGGCCTCCACGCAGAGCGGAGCCGTGGCATCGTCCACGCCGCCGTCCACTTCCAGCAGGAAGTGTGCGCTCCGTCTGGCCCGCTCTTCGCGCAGCCAGCGCAGCTTTTCCAGCGCCGAGGGCATGAACTTCTGCCCGCCGAAACCCGGCTCCACGCTCATGACCAGAACAAGGTCCAGCTGGTCCAGATACGGGGCCAGCGCCTCCGGAGCCGTGCCCGGCTTGATGGTCAGGCCGACCTTGCACCCCTGCGCCTTGATGGCGTCGATGGTCTGCTGGATGTCGTCCTCACATTCCAGATGGAAATTCTGCAGCGTGGCCCCCGCCTTTGCAAACGGCTCGGCATAGGCCAGCGGGTGGCTGATCATCAGGTGCACATCGTAGAACGCCGCGGGCATCCCCTTGTGCAGGCTCTTCAGCACCGGCACACCAAAGCTGATGTTGGGCACGAAATGGCCGTCCATCACATCGTAGTGCAGCATCTGCGCCCCGGCGTCCAGCACCATCCGGCAGTCTGCGCCCAGCTTCGTGAAATCGGCTGAAAGGATCGAAGGACTTACAATCGTCATGTTCGTTTGTACTCTCCGTTATTTTTTCAAAAAGTTTTGCCATGCGTCCTGTTTTTGTGCTCCGTACAGGGACAGAATTCAGGGTAGACATAGCTATTCTTAGTTTACATGAAAACGCAGAAAAAATCAAATCCGCAGCCGTGTTTTTCACGGAAAAGTCGCAAAAATCCCTTTTGCGGCCCCCATCATGCAAAAAACAGCCAAGCCGTTCCACGCTACGGAACAGCCTGGCTGTGCAGGATTCAGTTGACCGGCTTCATGCTGGCGGGGTCTTCCACCGGCACCGGACGGCCCGCTTCGTCGGGCAGGCGCTTGATCTCGCCGGGGTTGGGCGGGCAGGTGGGCAGGGTGAACACGAACCGGCACCACTCGCCCTGCTGGCTTTCAACCCGGATCTGGCCGCCGGACAGGTTGACCAGCACCTTGCAGATGTTCAGGCCCAGACCTGCGCCGCGGGCGTGGAGGCCGCGGGAGCGGTCTTCCTTATAAAAGCGCTGGAATACATAGGGCAGCGCCTCCGGGCTGATGCCCTGACCGGAATTCCAGATGGAGACCTCCACCTCCGGGCCCAGCTTCTCGACGTGGAACCGGATGGTCCCGCCCGCCGGGGTGAACTTGATGGCGTTGTCCAGGAGGTTGTACGCCACCTGATGGATGAGGTCGGGGTCGGCATAGACCAGAACTTTTTCGTCCATGGTCAGGCCCTCCAGCTCGATCATGCCGTCGTTGATCCGCTGTTCCGCCGAGAGCGCCACGCCGGTCAGGGTCTCCCAGATGTTGAACATCCGGGCGTTCACCTGATACTCGCCGCTTTCCAGCTTGGACAGGTCCAGCATGTTCTGGATGAGCCGGGCCAGACGGCCGGTCTCCTCGCTGACCAGCTGCAAATAGTGGTTCTGCATGTCGGGCGGGATGGTGCCGTCCAGAATGCCGTCGATGAAGCCCTTGATGGTGGTCATCGGGGTGCGCAGCTCGTGGGCGATGTTGCCCATGAACTGGCCGCGCGAATTGTCGTTGGACTGGATGTTTTCGGCCATCTGGTTGAAGGTGTGGGCCAGGTCCACGACCTCGCCTTCGCCCTCGACCCCCTCAACGCGGACCGAGAGATCCCCTCCGCCGAACCGCTGCGCGGCCTCGGTGATCTTTTGCAGCGGGTCGGTGAGCCGCCGCATCAGGACGCTTGTCAGCACACTGGCGCAGAGCAGCATGATGCAGGCCGAGAAGAAGAAGTTCGACCAGAACTCCTCCTTGAAATCGGTCAGCCGTGCACCGGACGAGCACAGGAAGAGATAGCCGCTGCAAGCGCCGTTGTCGTCCATCATTTTCCGCACGGAAACGTAGCTTTTTTCGGTCAGGACGCCATCCAGCGTGCTCAGGACATGGTAGGGCTTCTCATCCCCCACCCTGGCCATCAGGGCTTGCGGCACGGCATCCTCCGCCAGCTGCGCCGGGTTGGAGGTGATGAGGACATGGCCGTCCTCATCGGTCAGGAACAGATAGGCTTCGGCGCTCTCGCCGATGATCTCCAGCTTGGTGCTCAGCGCGTCCAGTTCCTCGCCCTTGGGCAGGGCCGCCTGCTGGACCACGTAGTCTGCCGCCCGCCGGGTGACCTCGGCCACGCTGTCCAGCGCTTCGTACCGCTCCTGCGCAAAGTAGCGGTTGAACAGGACCCACTCCGAGCAGCCCATCACCGCCGTGCCCAGCACCAGAAGGGTCGCCACCACCGAAAAGAAGGTGACGGAAATACTTTTGCGCATTACTGACGCACCTCGAACTTATAGCCCACGCCCCAGACGGTCTTGAGTTCCCACTTGTCGGAGGCACCGGCCAGTTTCTCGCGCAGGCGCTTGACATGGACGTCGATGGTGCGGCTGTCGCCGTAGTATTCGAAGCCCCACACCTCGTCCAGCAGCTGGTCGCGGGTGTAGACGCGGTTCGGGTGGGAGGCCAGGCAGTTGAGCAGCTCCAGCTCCTTGGGAGGTGCCTCCACCACCTTGCCCTTGACCCGCAGCTCGTAGCTGTTCATATCCAAGCGGAGGTTGTCGAACTCGATGACGCCCTCGGTGCTCTCGGCAGCCGCCGTGCTGGTCTGGCAGCGGCGCAGCACCGCCTTGATGCGGGCCACGACCTCTTTTGCGTCAAAGGGCTTGACCATGTAGTCGTCCGCGCCCAGTTCCAGGCCCAGCACCTTATCAAAGGTCTCGCCTTTGGCCGTGAGCATCATCACCGGCGTGTTGCCCAGCTTGCGGATGCGGCGGCAGACTTCCAGACCGTCCATTCTGGGCATCATCACATCCAGTAGGACCATGTCCGGCTTGACCTGATTGAACTTGTCCAGACCTTCCTCGCCGTCGTTGGCGATGGTGACCTGATAGCCCTCCTTGGTCAGATAGAGCCGCAGCAGCTCGCAGATATTGACGTCGTCATCCACGACAAGGATCTTTTCGTTTGCCATGAGTGTTCCTCCTGTATCCATGTAGCGTTCTTAAAAATCGTCCCATAGTCTGGGACGGGTGTTTCCAAAGAGTCCCTATCTTCTATTATACGGAACAGTTATGACAAAATAAAGAAGGTTTTGTATGATTTTTGGGATTTGGGTGGAGGAAGGCCTGCGACTCCCTTCTCTTCTGCATATCACAATCAATGGACCATGATGTTCCCTCAACGCGCTGGGGTCGTATCGGCAAGATCTTTATTTTCATTCGTCAACTCATTTGCTTTCTTGCCGATAAAATGGTATAATCATCTCATGGGAGGTGTTCAGATGAACTATCAATCTGTCGCTGATACGGCAAAAGCATGGAATCTTTCCGAGCGCACGGTCCGTAACTACTGTGCTTCCGGCAAGATTCCGGGGGCAGTTCTTACCGGCAAGACATGGAACATTCCGCAGCACACAAAACGTCCAGAGCGCATCAACAAAAAGCAGCAAGCGCCCCGCGCCCTGCTCGATATTTTGCAGGACGAGATGACCGGACACGTGAAAGGCGGGATCTACCACAAAATTCAGATCGATCTCACCTACAATTCCAACCACATTGAGGGAAGCCGTCTGACCCACGACCAGACGCGGTATATCTACGAAACCAATACCATCGGCATGGAACATGGTGTCGTCAACGTCGATGATGTGGTGGAAACCGCCAATCATTTCAAGTGCATTGATCTGATCATCCGGGATGCCAAGAAGCCCATCCGCGAAGCACTGATCAAAAAGCTGCACTTTACACTGAAAAGCGGCACCAGCGATTCCCGCAAAGACTGGTTTGCTGTTGGCGAATATAAAAAGCTCCCGAACGAGGTCGGCGGCAGAAGCACCACTGCCCCCGAACTGGTTGCCCCGCAGATGAAAGAACTTTTAGCCGCATACGGCAGCTCCTCTCAAAAAAGCTTGGAGGATCTGTTGGAATTTCACTATGCCTTTGAATCCATCCATCCGTTTCAGGATGGAAACGGACGGGTCGGGCGGCTTCTTCTCTTCAAAGAGTGTCTGCGGAACAACATCGTGCCGTTCATTATCACGGATGACCTCAAGATGTTCTACTACCGCGGTCTCCATGAGTGGAAGTCGGAACGCGGTTACCTGCTGGATACCTGCCTGACCGCACAAGATCAGTTCAAATCTGTCATGGAGTACTTCAGGATCCCTTATTGACACGATGGCCGGTGGACGATGAGGTTCTTCTCAACGTGTAAAGAGCGAATCTCACACAACATCGTGTATTCTGTGAATATGTGTTTTCCTCTATCCGGCCCACCCGGCCAGCTAAGGCATCTCTGCGGAGATGTCTTTTTTGTTGCAGAAACTCCTCTTGCGCACTCTTCCGTAAGCAGGCAGGGTGCTTGTGTGACCTGACAGAAAATGGATTTCCGCAAACTGGTTGTGTTCTCCGTTGCTCTGGCCCATGGATTGTGGTATAATGGATTGATTATAATAGGAAAGGTATCGCAGAATGAGAGTTTTGGGCATCGACCCTGGGTATGCCATCGTGGGATGGGGCGTTGTGGACTATGCAGGCAACCGGTTTGCGCCGGTGGATTTCGGCGCGGTGTGCACCGATGCCGGGGTGCCGTTCGAGCGGCGGCTGGATGAGGTGTATGCCGGCATCCGGGAGGTCATCGAGCAGACACAGCCGGAGGTGCTGGCCATCGAAAAGCTGTTCTACCAGCACAACCAGACCACCGTCATCGGCGTGGCCGAGGCGCGCGGCGTCATCCTGCTGGCGGCGGCGCAGGCGGGCCTGCCCATCTACGAGTACACCCCCATGCAGGTGAAACAGGCCGTCACCGGCTACGGCAAGGCCGTGAAGAAACAGGTGCAGGAGATGACCCGCATCCTACTGCATCTGCCTGCGATCCCCAAGCCGGACGATACCGCCGATGCTCTGGCGATGGCCATCACGTTCTGCCACACCAACGGCAACCAGCTCAACCGGTTCCGCCGCCAGGGCGTGGGGCCGATCTGAAGCGGAAGCTTTTAGAATGAGGGCATCGCACTGCATTCGCCGGGCCTGCCCGACCTGCCAAGGGCTCCCCTGACAGGGGAGCTGGCAGCGCGAATGCGCTGACTGAGAGGTTTTATGATTTACTGTCTGACTGGAAAGATCATCAAAAAGACGCTGAACGCCGTGGTGCTCAGCTGCGGCGGCGTGGGCTACTTTGCCCAGTGCCCGGCCAGCGTGGCCGGTGCGCTGCCCGGTGTGGGGAAGGACGCCACCATCTACACCGTGATGAGCGTGACCGAGAATGACGTCAGCCTGTACGGCTTTGCCACCGAGGAGCAACAGGCCTGCTTCGAGATGCTGACGGCGGTGTCGGGCGTCGGCCCCAAGGTCGGCCTTGCCATCCTGAGCGTCATGGAGCCGGACCGGGTGGCGCTGGCCATCTCGGCGGGCGACCACAAGGCGTTCAAGGCCGCGTCCGGCGTCGGCCCCAAGCTGGCCCAGCGCATCGTGCTGGAACTGAAGGACAAGGTGGCCAAGGGCTTCGTGGAGGGCATCAACCTGGAAGAGGTAGCCGGTGCTGCGGCCGACACGCCCGCCGCTCAGGGAGCCGGGCAGGCCATTGCGGCGCTGGTGTCGCTGGGCTACAGCCAGAGCGAAGCCGCCCTGGCCGTCTCCAAGATCGACGGCACCTTGCCCGTGGAAGAGATCATCAAGCTGGCCCTGCGGGGCATGGCAGGCAGGAGGTAATCCATGCAGGACGAAACCGCGCTCTATGGCGCAAAAATGATGCAGCCGGGCCTGACCACGGCGGACAACGAGGAAAACAGCCTCCGTCCCCAGCATCTGGAAGACTACATCGGTCAGGACAAGGTCAAGCAGAACCTGAAGATCTATCTGGAAGCGGCCAAGCGCCGCGGCGAGCCGATGGACCACATCCTGCTCTACGGCCCGCCGGGCCTGGGCAAAACGACGCTGGCGGGCATCATCGCCAACGAGATGGGGGTCCAGATCCGCATCACGAGCGGCCCCGCCATCGAGAAGCCCGGCGATCTGGCCGCCCTGCTGACCAACCTGCAGGAGGGCGACGTGCTCTTCATCGACGAGATCCACCGCCTGTCCCGGCAGGTGGAAGAGGTGCTCTATCCGGCGCTGGAAGACTATGCGCTGGATATCATGATCGGCAAGGGCCCCAGCGCCCAGAGCATCCGCATCAATCTGCCCCGCTTCACGCTGGTGGGTGCCACCACCCGTGCGGGCCAGATCACCGGCCCCCTGCGGGACCGCTTCGGTGTGCTGCTCAAGCTGGAGCTGTACAGCCCTGACGAGCTGAGCCGCATCATCCAGCGCTCGGCGGGCATTCTGGACCAGCCCATCACCCCGGAGGGCGCCTACGAGCTGGCCAAATGCAGCCGGGGCACGCCCCGTGTGGCGAACCGCTTCCTCAAGCGCGTCCGCGACTTCGCCACCGTGCTGGGCGACGGCATCATCGACCGGGATGTTTCCCTGATGAGCCTCAAACGGATGGACGTGGATGCGCTGGGTCTGGATGAGCTGGACCGCAGCCTGCTCCGCGCCATCATTGAGATGTACAACGGCGGCCCGGTGGGTCTGGAAACGCTGGCGGCAGCGCTCGGCGAAGAGGCCGTCACGCTGGAAGACCTCTGTGAACCCTATCTGATGCAGATGGGGTTCCTGACCCGCACACCGCGCGGCCGATGCGCCACCCGGCTCGCCTACGAACACCTTGGCCTGAAGGCCCCGGAGAGTGCCTCCCCGGAGGACAACGGCCAGCAAAGCCTGTTTTAAGAGGAAAGGAGGACGCTTATGCGCCCCGCAGATACATGGAAAGATTATGAGCTGCTGGATGCCACTGGCGGCAACCGTCTGGAGCGCTGGGGCGAGACGCTGCTCGTCCGCCCCGACCCGCAGGTGGTCTGGAAGACGCCGCAGAAAAGCCCGCTCTGGGCCAAGGCGGATGCCATCTACCACCGCTCCAATCAGGGCGGCGGCGAGTGGGAGTACCGCCGCCGTCTGCCCGAAAAGTGGAAGATCTCCTGCGGCGAGGGGGAAGACAAGCTGACCCTCATCGTCAGCCCCACCGGCTTCAAGCACACGGGCGTGTTCCCGGAGCAGGCCGTCAACTGGGCCTGGTATGCGAAGAAGATCCGCGCGGCGGGCCGGCCCATCAAAGTGCTGAACCTGTTCGGCTACACCGGCGGCGCTACGCTGGCCTGTGCGGCGGCGGGGGCCACCGTCTGCCATGTGGATGCCTCCAAGGGCATCGTGGCCTGGGGCAAGGACAACGCCGCCGCCAGCGGTCTGGCCGACAAGCCCATCCGCTGGCTGGTGGACGACTGCGCCAAGTTCGTCGCCCGCGAGAAGCGGCGCGGCAACACCTACGACGGCATCATCATGGACCCGCCGAGCTACGGCCGCGGCCCCGGCGGCGAGATCTGGAAGCTGGAAGACTGCATCTACGACCTCGTCAGCCAGTGCGAAGAAGTGCTGAGCGACAAGCCTCTCTTCTTTGCCGTCAACAGCTACACCACCGGCCTGTCGCCCGCCGTCATGGAGTATATGCTCCACACGACGCTGGTGCCCCGCTTTGGCGGCAGGACCAGCTGCGATGAGATTGGCCTGCCGGTCTCGGCCACCGGCGGCGTCGTGCCCTGCGGCGCGACCGCGATCTGGGAAGAATAAAAGGTTGCACGAAGACTCACCTTTTTGCAAAAAAGATATCGTATAGAATGGGGTACAGCCTTTTGAGAAGGCGCACCACCGGAAAGAGAAACACACATGGAAGAAACGATCCTGACAGCGAATGCGCTGAAATTCCGCTACGACCCGGAGCAGCCGGTCTACGCCCTGAACGGCGTGTCGGTGGGGGTCCGCCGCGGCGAGTTCGTGGCCGTTCTGGGTGCAAACGGCTGCGGCAAATCCACCCTCGCAAAGCACTTCAATGCCATCCTCCTGCCCGAAAGCGGCACCGTGCTGGTGGAGGGGATGGACACCAGAGACGAAGAGAAGATCTATGACATCCGCCAGAAGGTGGGCATGGTGTTCCAGAGCCCGGACAACCAGATCGTGGCCACCGTGGTGGAAGAAGACGTTGCCTTTGCGCTGGAAAACCTCGGCGTTCCGCCCGAAGAGATGCGCCGCCGCGTGGACGATGCCATGAAGATGGCGGGCATCTACGAATACCGCGAGCGCGCCCCGCACAACCTTTCCGGCGGCCAGAAACAGCGCGTCGCCATTGCGGGCGTCGTCGCCATGCGGCCCGACTGCCTCATCCTCGACGAAGCCACCGCCATGCTGGACCCGCGCGGCCGCGAGCAGGTGATGCAGACCATCCACCGCCTGAACAAGGATCTGGGCATCACGGTCGTCGCCATCACCCATTATATGGAAGAGGCCGCGCAGGCCGACCGCGTCCTGGTCATGAGCCAGGGCCATGTGGTGATGGAGGGCACCCCGAAAGAGGTGTTCAGCCAGACCGAGAAGGTCCGCGCCCTGCGGCTGGATGTGCCCCAGGCGGCGGAACTGCGGGACGAGCTGGTCAAGGCCGGCATCCCCATGCCGGAAGGCATCATCGACACCGGCGAATGCGCACAGGCTCTCTATGAGCTGCTGCAGTAAAGGAGGGCGGACGCAATGGGAAGCATCATCAAAGTCGAACATCTGAGCTATGTGTATAACCCCGGTATGCCCAACGCCGTCACCGCGCTGGACGATGTGAGCTTCGAGGTGGAAGAGGGCGATTTCGTCGGCATCATCGGTGCCACCGGTTCCGGCAAGAGCACCCTCATCACCCACATGAACGGCCTGAACAAGCCCACCAGCGGCAAGATCTTCATCGACGGCCGCGACCTGTGGGCCGAGCCGGAAAAGATCCGGGACTTCCGGTTCCTGACGGGGCTGGTGTTCCAGTATCCGGAATATCAGCTCTTTGAGGAGACCTGCTACAAGGACATCGCCTTCGGCCCCAAGAACATGGGGCTGGACGAGGCCGAGATCGACCGCCGCGTCCATGAGGCCGCCAGCTTTGTCGGCCTGGACGAGGCCCTGCTGGAGCGCAGCCCCTTTGAACTGTCCGGCGGCCAGAAGCGCCGCGTGGCGGTGGCGGGCGTCATGGCCATGAAGCCCCGCATCCTCGTGCTGGACGAGCCTGCCGCCGGTCTGGACCCCGAAGGCCGGGACGAGATCCTGTCCGAAGTCAAGAACTACCACAAGAAGACCGGCACCACCGTGCTGCTGGTCTCCCACAGCATGGAGGACATCGCCAAGTACGCCGACCGGGTGCTGGTCATGTCCAACAAGAAGATCGCGATGTACGACACCGTGGAGCAGGTCTTCGCCCGTGCGCCGGAGCTGCTCGCACTGGGGCTGTCGGTGCCGCAGGTGACGAAGATCTTCCTGAAGCTGCGGGAGATGGGCGTGGATGTCCCGGCGGACGTGTACACCGTGCCCTATGCCGTCAAGATGATCCTGGAAGCCAAACAGCGGCGGGATGCGGGCGAGAGCCTCGTCCTGCCCCGTGAGCAGAGCCGGAAAGGGGGCGTGTCCGAATGCTGAGAGACATCACCATCGGCCAGCATTTTCCGGGCAGCAGCCTTGTGCACAAATTTGACCCCCGGCTCAAGCTGGTGCTGACCATCGCTTATATCATCCTGCTGTTCGCAGCGTCCAACCCGCTGGGTCTGACGCTGTCCATCCTCTTCCTCGTGGCGATGTATGCCGTGGCGAAGATCCCCTTCAAGCTGATCTTGAAGAGCCTGAAGCCCATCCTGCCCATCATCCTCTTTACGGCTGTGCTGAACCTCTTCTTCGTCTCCGGCGAGGGCGACCCGCTGGTGCAGTTCTGGATCTTCAAGATCTACGCCGAGGGCGTCCGCTACGCCGTGCTGATGGCCGTCCGCGTCATGGCCCTCATCGCAGGCACCAGCCTGCTGACCTACACCACCAGCCCCATCGTGCTGACGGATGCCATTGAGCAGCTGCTCAAGCCGCTGGGCAGGCTGCACTTCCCGGTGCACGAGCTTGCCATGATGATGAGCATCGCCCTCCGCTTCATCCCGACCCTCATCGAGGAAACGGATAAGATTATGAACGCCCAGAAGGCCCGTGGTGCCATGCTGGACAGCGGCACCATGACCGAGCGGATCAAGGCGCTGGTGCCGGTGCTCATCCCGCTGTTCATCTCGGCGTTCCGCCGCGCCGACGAGCTGGCCATGGCCATGGAGTGCCGCTGCTACCGCGGCGGCGATGGCCGCACCCGCCTGAAGGTACTGCGCTGCACCCGGCAGGATTACATCGACCTTGCCGTCTGCATCGTCTGCTTTGCGCTCATCCTGTCCTCGCGGCTGGTGTTCCCGAATTTCTAACCACTTTCTCACCCTCTCAGTCAAAGCCTGACGGCTTTGCCAGCTCCCCCGAAGGGGGAGCTTTGACCGGTTTCGGAAAAGGCGAAAAACCTCGCCCTGCGGGAGAGGTGGCATTGCAAAGCAATGACGGAGAGGGAAACGATCTGCAACGAACTTTTATGAATTTTCTGCTTCTTTTAGCCTACGACGGCACGAATTACTGCGGATTTCAGGTGCAGCCCAATGGGCGGAGCGTGGCCCAGACGTTTCAGGACGGTCTGGAAGCTGTGCTGGGCACCCGGCCCGACATCAAGGGCTGCAGCCGCACCGACGCGGGGGTCCATGCGCTGGGCTTTGCACTGAACTTCCACGCTGACACCCGCATCCCGCCGGAAAAGCTGCCGCTGGCACTCAACCAGCATCTGCCGCCGGATATCCGGGTGCTGTCGGCCCGCATCGTGTCGGAGGATTTCCACGCCCGGTATGCCGCCCACACCAAGACCTACCTTTACCGCATCCACAACAGCCCCATCGACTCGCCCTTCGACGCGAAGTACTACACCCGCGTGCCCCGGCGGCTGGATGAGACCAAGATGCAGCAGGCGGCGCGGAAGTTTGTGGGAACGCACGATTTTCTCGCCCTCTGTGCGGCGGGCAGCTCGGCAGCGGCCCACGGCGACACCATCCGCACCATTACGGATTGCAGCGTTGTGCGGAACGGCGACGACCTGGAGATCACCGTGACGGCAGACGGCTACTTATATAATATGGTGCGCATCCTGGCGGGGACCCTGTGCGAGGCCGGTGCCGGGCGGCTGGACCCGGACGCCGTGCCAGGCATCCTGGCCAGCCGGGACCGCAGCCTGGCCGGGCCGACCCTGCCCGCGCAGGGCTTGTTCCTGAAATGCGTAGATTACAAGGGAGAGGGCGAAGCGAATGCGTAAGATTTCCCGCGGCCGTTCGGAAAACGACGAGCCGCTCTCGGCGGGGCGTGTCGAATATCTGGAGCAGGCCCGCCAGCGGGTGCGCACCCGGCGCATCCGGCGGACGGCCGTCCTGCTGGTGCTGCTGACGGCGGTGGTGCTGTTTGCCACCGGCGTGGTGGGCAGCTCGGTGACGATGGCAAAGGACTTCATCGACACGGCCCGCATCGCGCTGCTGCCCGGTTCCGGCTGGCCGCAGCAGACCGGCGTTTCCGAGGTGACGCAGGTGGAGCCGCTGACCGGCAGCTTTGTGGAGCTGGGCAAGGAGGGCTGCGTCGTCTACTCCCGCAGCGGCAAAAAGCTGAACAGCATCCAGAGCGGCTACGCCCGCCCGGCTCTGGCCGCAGGCCGGAACCGCTTTGTGCTCTACAACCGGTCCGGCAATGAGCTGCGGGTGGAGAGCCGCACCCAGAATCTCTATACCAAACAGATGGAAAACAGCATCTTCCTCTGCGCGGTGGCCGACAACGGCAATCTGGCCGTGGTCACAGAGGACATCAGCGCCATGGCGAAGCTGCTGGTCTACAACGCCAACATGGAAGAAGTGCTGCGCTGGAGCATGAGCTCCAACGACGGCACCCCGCTGCGGATGGCCTTCTCGCCCGACAGCCGGAAGCTGGCGGCGGCTGCCGTCACAGCCAGCGGCGGCCAGATGATGACGAACCTTTACCTCATCAATCTGGCATCGGGGGACCCTGTGAGCATCGCGAACCAGAGCGGTGTGCCCCAGTGGCTGGGCTGGACCTCGGCGTCCACCCTCCTGGCCGTGTACGACACCCGCGTCGTGCTCTACAACGCGGGCGGCGGCGAGCGCGCAGCCTACGAGTTCGCCGGGAACACCCTGAAGGACGTCTCGGTGGATGCAGCGGGCAATATCGCCCTGCTGCTGGGGTCCGGCCAGCTGCATCAGACCGTGCTGCTGGACAAAAACCTGAACGTCCAGTTCAGCGGCTCAGTGGCATCGGCCAACGCCATCGTCCGAGCGGGCAGCCTGTTCTATCTGCTGTCCGACAGCGGGGTGGAGTGCTGCAATGTCTCCGGCGAGCGGCAGTGGAGCCAGACCCTTGCGGCCAAGCCCCAGGCACTTCTGGCCGACGCCAAGGAGCTGCTGCTGTTCAGCGGCAATACGGCGCAGGTGTTGGAGCCGCCGCAGGAGTAAGGGCTTTGGAGCGAGGGGAGAATGCGATTTGATTGGCACTCTGCGGCAGAAAGTAACAAGGATCATGTTGTATGTTCAAGAATCCGTCATTTATTTTTGATATCCTATGTACGGTGGTCTGGCTCGTTCTGGCCATCCGCTACGCCCGCAAGGGCTTTCTGGCGGGGGTCGTGCAGCTGACGGGCAATCTCATCAGCCTGTTCGGGGCCCGGCAGTTTTCCGGCTGGGCCGCCGGGCAGGTGTTCGAGCGGTTCTTTGCCGGCAGCTTCCGGGACCAGATCGCCGCCAGCATCTCGGCAGACGGGGCCGTCAGCCTCTCCGGCATCGCAGCCCGGTACGCGGGGTTTCTGCCGGAGAGCTTCCGGGCTTCCATCGTGGAGGCCTGCGAGCGCTCCATCTCCGCCGTGCTCAACGACAACGCCGTCCTTCTGGCCGACGTCATCGTCCAGAAGGTGCTGGCCCCGCTGCTGACGCCGGTGATCTCGCTGGTGCTGTTCTTCGTGGCATTCGCCCTGCTGCGGATGCTCGTCAGCCTGCTGGTCACGGTGCTGGGGCTGGTGAACAAGCTGCCCGTCATCGGCACCGTCAACCGCGGGCTGGGCTATACGGTGGGCGCACTGGCCAGTCTGGTGGACATCTATCTGGTGCTCTGCGTGGTCTGGGCCATCATCGTCATTACCGGCGGCAATCTTACAGTGCTCAACGACACTGTGATGAGCAGCAGCCTTTACTATAAAGCATTCAATTTGTTCAACCCGTTCCTGTAAACGGGTGGGACCTGAAGGAGGAACTATGGTCTGCATTCGATGCCAAAAGCGTCCGGCCATCATCTTCGTCCAGCGGATGGAGAACGGCCAGATGAAAAACGAGGGGTACTGCCTGCATTGTGCCCGCGAGCTGCACATCAAGCCGGTGGAGGATCTGATGAAGCAGTTCGGCATGTCGGACGAGGACATGGACAACATGGAAGACCGGATGGAAAACATGATGCAGGAGCTGGGCGACGGCTCCGGCAATCCGTTCTCTATGATGATGAACATGGGGCAGCCGCAGAGCGGTGAGGATGGGGACGAAGACCTCATGCCCGGCTCCAGTGCAACGTTCCCGCTGAGCATGAACGGCGGGGAGCAGGACGCCCCCAAGGGGGACAAAAAGCCCGGCAAGAGCGGCAAAAAGCCGCCCCGCCGCAAATTTCTGGACACCTACTGCGAGAACCTGACCCGCAAGGCGCGGGAGGGCCGGCTGGACGACATCATCGGCCGCGACCGTGAGATCTACCGCACCATCCAGATTTTGAGCCGCCGCCAGAAGAACAACCCCTGCCTCATCGGCGAAGCCGGTGTCGGCAAGACCGCCATCGCGGAGGGCATCGCTGAGCGCATCGCCAGAGGCGAGGTGCCCGCCGGGTTGAAGGATAAGGAGATCTATCTGCTGGACCTGACCAGCCTTGTGGCAGGCACGCAGTTCCGCGGCCAGTTCGAGCAGCGGGTCAAGGGCCTGCTGAGCGAGGTCAAGGCAGCCGGAAACGTCATCCTGTTCATCGACGAGATCCACACCATCACCTCGGCCGGTGAGAGCGAAGGTGCCATGAACGCGGGCAACATCCTGAAGCCTGCCCTCTCCCGCGGCGAGATCCAGGTCATCGGTGCCACGACCTTCAACGAGTACCGCAAGTATATCGAGAAGGATCAGGCCTTGGAGCGCCGCTTCCAGCCCGTGCGGGTGGAGGAGCCCAGCGTCTCCGATACGCTGGCCGTGATGAACGGCATCAAGCACTACTACGAGGAGCACCACCATGTGCAGGTGCCCGCCGATGTGCTGAGCGCAGCCGTCACCCTGAGCGAACGGTACATCACCGACCGCTACCTGCCCGATAAGGCCATCGACCTGCTGGACGAGGCCTGCGCCTGCTGCAATCTGGCCCACCCGGTCATCTCGGAGTACCTCGAAATGCAGAAGGAGCTGGACGCCCTCCGGCAGGAAGAAGCCGAGATGGAGAACGCCGACGTCAACGAACCCATCGACTATGAGCGGGTGGCCGAGCGGAAGACCCGGATGGCCCAGCTGGAGAGCGAGCTGCCCGCAAAGCAGGCCGCTGCCAGCGCGATCCAGGTGACCATGGACGATGTGGCCAAGGTCATCGAGCTGTGGACCGGCATCCCCGCCGTGAAGATCCGGGAGACCGAGTACGCCAAGCTCGCCAGCCTGGAAAGCGAACTGAAAAAGAAGATCATCGGGCAGGACGAGGCCGTCCATCTGGTGGCACAGGCCGTCAAGCGCAGCCGCGCCGACCTGTCCGGCCGCCGCCGCCCCGCCAGCTTCATCTTTGTCGGCCCCACCGGCGTCGGCAAGACCGAGCTGGTCAAGCAGCTGGCCAGCCAGCTCTTCGACGGGCCGGACCCGCTCATCCGCCTCGATATGAGCGAATATATGGAAAAATATGCGGTGTCCCGCATGATCGGTTCGCCTCCGGGCTATGTCGGCTACGAGGAGGCCGGTCAGCTGACCGAAAAGGTCCGCCGCCGCCCTTACAGCGTCGTGCTGTTCGATGAGATCGAAAAGGCCCACCCCGACGTCATGAACATCCTGCTTCAGATCCTGGACGAAGGCAAGATCAACGACGCCCAGGGCCGGACGGTCGATTTCTCCAACACCGTCATCTGCATGACCTCCAACGCGGGCAGCAGCGACCAGTCCACCGCCGGTCTGGGCTTCAACAAGAGCCAGGACCAGCTCAGCGAGGAAAAGAGCCGCAAGGCCCTGAGCCAGTTCCTCCGCCCGGAATTTCTGGGCCGCGTGGACGAGGTCATCACCTTCAGACCGCTGGGGCAGGAGACGCTGGAAGGCATCGCTGCCCTCATGCTGGACGAATACAAGCCCAGCATGGAGGCCAAGGGCATCCGGTACAGCTACACCCCGGCAGCCCTCCATGCGCTGGTCGTCAAAAGCCAGGGCGGCAAATTCGGTGCGCGTGACCTGCGCCGCGTCATCCGCAAGGCCGTGGAGGATCCCGCCGCCGAGAAGATCATCGACGGCACCCTCGCTTCGGGCAGCAGCCTGACCGTGGACGCCGAGAACGACGAGATCGTTCTGCGATAAGCGTATAAGATAAAACAGCCGCCGTGCAGTTTTTCACTGCACGGCGGCTGTTGTTGTTTGATCGGCGGCTCAGTCGTGCTCGCCGGTATAGATCTGGATATAACGGGGAGCATGTTTTTCCTGCACAAAGAGCAATGCGCAGGTCAGCGCGGCAGCTAAGAACGTGAACACAGCAAGCAGAGCTTTGAGAACTTTCATCGTTTGATCCTCCTTGGCGGGTATGGCATCCGTGGGAGCAAGACCAGCTCCACAGAAGTTATTATAGGTAGTATATCATATTCGATGCCGAAACGCAAACGTCCGTATTTTGGAAGAACGTTACAAAAATGTCAAGGGTTAGTCTTGGCTAATTAGCAAAATCGGCAAAGAAAATTCAGGAATTTGCATCATTTTGGCTCAGTTGTCGTTGAACTTCGGGATGCAACATGATACAATAAACGTGTCAAGCAGCTGCCGTCCCTGGCCCCCGTGCGCCCGCACGAAAGCCGGGGAAGGCAATTCAAGCAGAATGGGGGATTTAATTCCATGTTGAACAAGCTGAAACGTGCGGCGCTTGGCGCGCATACGCCGCATGACAAAGCAACTGCTGCAAGCAAACCAGTCCCGATGCCTCTGCCCGCGCAGGTACGCATCCTGATGAGCCAGCACATCGGCGCCCCGGCGAAAGCCCTGGTCAAAAAGGGTGACGAAGTGTTTGTCGGCACCAAGATCGGTGAAGCAGGCGGTTTTGTCTCTGCAAATATCCACTCCAGTGTTTCCGGCACCGTGGCTGCCGTGGAACCGTTCCGTCTGTCCAACGGCCGGATGTGCGACTCCGTCGTCATCAAGACCGATGGCAAGCAGACCGTTGACCCCGCCGTCAAGGCTCCGGAAGTGACCGATAAGGCCAGCTTCCTGGCAGCCGTGCGTGAGTGCGGTCTGGTCGGTCTGGGCGGCGCAGGCTTCCCGACCGACGTCAAGCTCCAGCCCAAGCCTCCGGTGGATACCCTGCTCATCAACGCTTCCGAGTGCGAAGTGTGGCTGACCAGCGATACCCAGGAGATGCTGAACTGCAGCGATGATATCATCCGCGGCATCGAGGCCGTACTGAAGTACGTCGGCATCCCGAAGTGCGTCATCGGCATCGAGAACAACAAGCCGGAGTGCATCGACCTGCTGTGCCAGAAGACCAAGGACAAGCCTGCGATCGAGGTCAAGCCGCTGCCCAGCGTCTACGGCACCGGTGCCGAGCTGATCCTGATCGAGAAGTGCCTGGGCCGCGAAGTCCCGCACGGCGGTCTGCCCGCCGATGCAGGCGCCATCGTCATGAACGTGACCAGCGTCTCCACCCTGGGCAAGTATCTGGCGACCGGTATGCCGGTGGTCAGCCGCTGCATCACCGTGGACGGCGATGCCTGCGCAAAGCCCCAGAACCTGATCGTCCCCGTGGGCACTGCCTATGAGGATGTGCTGAACGCTGCCGGTGTCAAGGGCGGCGTCAAGCTGGGCAAGGTGGTCGCCGGCGGTGCTATGATGGGCCCCGCTGTCGAGAACCTGAGCTACCCCACCACCAAGACCACCTCCGGCCTCATCATGCTGAGCGACACCGCTGCACAGCCTGCACCGGTCTCTCCCTGCATCCGCTGCGGCCGCTGCGTCGAGTATTGCCCGATGGGTCTGGAGCCGGTGGAAGTCAATCAGGCTTACGCCGCCCGCGATGTTCAGGAGCTGGGCAAGCTGCATGTGGATTACTGCTTCAACTGCGGCTCCTGCTCGTTCGTCTGCCCGGCAAAGCGTCCCTGCACCCAGATGATGGGTCTGGCAAAGGCGTTCTACCTTGGTGAAATCAAAAAAGGAGGCAATAAGTAATGGATACTCGGCTTATTGTTTCGGCCTCCCCGCACCTGCGCTCGGAGGAGACGACCACCAGCCTGATGGCCAACGTGATCGTCGCCCTGACCCCCTGCGTGGTCGCCTCTGCAATCATTTTCGGCTGGCGTGCCCTGCTGGTCACGGCGGTGTCCGTCGTGGCCTGTGTGGCCTTTGAGTGGCTGTACTGCAAGCTGCTCAAGAAGCCCAACCCCATCGGCGACCTGTCCGCAGTCGTCACCGGCATCATCCTGGCGCTGAACGTGCCCGTCGGCATGCCTCTGGGCCAGCTCATCGTTGGTGACCTGGTGGCCATCGTGGTGGTCAAGCAGCTGTTCGGCGGCATCGGCATGAACTTTGCCAACCCCGCACTGGTCGGCCGTATCGTGCTGTTCATCAGCTTTGCCGGTTCGATGAACAAGTGGGTCTACCCCGACGCAGCGGTGGACCAGCTGTCCAGCGCGACCCCGCTGGCCGTGGCAGATACCTCCAAGCTGAGCCTGCTGGACCTGTTCATGGGTGTGCACGGCGGTGTTCTGGGTGAGACCTGCGCTCTGGCCATCGTGCTGGGCCTGATCTATCTGGTGGCCACCAAGACCATCAGCATCGCCATCCCCGCTTCTTACATCGGCAGCATGTTCGTCTTCTACCTCATCTCCACCGGCAGCCTGCACGGCGCTCTGGTCGGCATCCTGTCCGGCGGCCTGATGTTCGGTGCCGTCTTCATGGCGACCGACTATGTCACCAGCCCCTTCACCCTGAAGGGCAAGCTGATCTACGGCCTGTGCCTGGGCATCGTCACCTTCGCCATCCGTCAGTGGGGCAGCTACGCCGAGGGCGTTTCCTTCGCTCTGCTGTTCATGAACCTGTGGGTCCCCTTCATCAACGACTGGACCCGTCAGACTCCTTATGGCTATGTCAAGCCTGCCAAGAAAGCAAAGGAGGGTGCTGGCAAATGAGTAAGAATTCTACCTGGGAGAGCACCGTCAAGCCGGTCGTCGTCCTGAGCGTCATCGCTCTGATCGTCAGCCTGCTGCTTGCACTGGTGAACTCCTTTACGGCTCCCATCATTGAGGAGAACCTGAAGGCTGCGACTCTGGCAGCCTACGTGGATGTCATGCCCACCGTTTCCAGCGCATCCGACCTGGACGAGGTGACCGACTTCAGCACCGAGAACGTGACGGGCGTGGTCAAGGCCACCGATGGCAGCATCGCCATCAAGGCAGAGGAAAAGGGCTTCGACGGCGGCATCCTGTCCGTCATCATGGGCTTTGATACCAATGGCACCGTCACCGGCATCTGGGTGGACGCTTCGACCCAGACCAAGGGCATCGGCAGCAATGTCGCAACGGACAGCTTCCTGGCGCAGTTCGACGGCATGGACGGCACCCAGAACATCACCCTGGGCCAGGGCTACGACGCTTACAGCGGCGCTACGATCTCTTCCAAGGCTCTGTTTGCTGCCATCAATGACTGCATCAACTGCTACAATGAGCTGGCATAAAGGAGGTTGGTAAGAAATGGCAAACGAAAACAAGTCCAAGGTAAGCATCCTTACCAACGGCATCATCAAAGAGAACCCCGTTCTGCGTCTGGTCCTGGGCACCTGCTCGTGCCTGGCCGTTACCACGGCTGTTTCCAGCGCACTGGGCATGGGCGCGGCCTTCACCTTCGTGCTGGTCTGCTCCAACATCCTGATCTCGCTGCTGCGCAACGTGATCCCCGCAAAGGTCCATCTGCCCTGCTACATCGTCATCATCGCAGGCTTCGTAACCATCGTTCAGATGGTGATGCACGCCTACATGGAGAGCCTGTACACCGCACTGGGCGTCTTCCTGCCCCTGATCGTCGTCAACTGCATCATCCTCGGCCGTGCCGAGATGTTCGCCTGCAAGAACAGCGTGGTCGATTCCGCTCTGGACGGCATCGGCATGGGCATCGGCTACACCCTGACCGTCACCCTGATGGCCTCCATCCGTGAGATCCTGGGCAGCGGCACCTGGCTGGGCTTCACCGTCCTGCCGGAGAGCATGGCCAAGATGAGCATCATGACCCAGGCCCCCGGCGCATTCTTCTGCTACGGTGTCCTGATGGCCGGCTGCATCTGGCTGGAAGGCAAGCTGGACGCCCGCATTGAGCGCAAGAGCTGCTGTGACCTTGACAATCTGAAGAAGGAGGCGGAATAAGATGCTCGTTAAACTCGCTGCGATCTTCTTCAGCATGATCCTGGTCAACAACTACGTGCTGGTGAAGTTCTATGGCATCTGCCCGTTCCTGGGCGTTTCCAAAAAGCTGGACTCCTCGCTGGGCATGTCCGGTGCTGTTATCTTCGTCATGCTGGTGGCAACGGCTGTCACCTTCCCGCTGCAGATCTTCATTCTGGACCCCGCTGGCCTGAGCTACCTGCAGACCATCGTCTTCATCCTGGTCATCGCCGTTCTGGTCCAGTTCATCGAGATCTTTCTGAAAAAGTACGTTGTCGCTCTGTACAACTCTCTGGGCGTTTACCTGCCCCTGATCACCACCAACTGCTGCGTGCTGGCTGTCACCATCCTGGTCGTGGACGACTACGGTGCTGACGTTGCCACCCTGGGCTTTGCAGCCGCCTACGTTGAGGCTCTGGTCTGCGCTGTGGGCGCAGGCGTCGGCTTCATGCTGGCCATGGTCATGTTCAGCGGTGTGCGCAAGCGCGTGGAAGCCTGCGATCCCCCGGCACCCTTCAAGGGCCTGCCCATCACGCTGATCGCAGCGGCCATCACCAGCCTGTCCTTCATGGGCTTTGGCGGTCTGGTCGAGAACCTGTTCAACGTGACGCTGTAAAGGAGGAAACAGAACTATGAATATTGCATCGGCTGTTATCCTCTGCACCATCGTGGGCGCGGTGGGCGCGATCATTCTGGTCGCTGCCGCCAAGTTCATGGCCGTGGAGGAAGATCCCCGCATTGAAGAAGTTGCCTCCTGTCTGGCTGGCGCAAACTGCGGCGGCTGCGGCTACGCAGGCTGCGCAGACTACGCCAAGGCCGTCGTCATGGACGGTGTAGCCTGTGACAAGTGCGCACCCGGCGGCCCCAAGGCTGCTGCTGCCATCGCCAAGATCATGGGCGGTGAGGCCAGTGCGGTCGAAAAGAAGGCTGTGGTCCAGTGCCAGGGCAACTCCGAGCACTGCAAGCCCAGCTACGATTACACCGGCATCCAGAGCTGCGCTGCGGCTGCGGCTCTGTACGGAGGCCCCAAGACCTGCACCTTCGCCTGTATCGGTCTGGGCGACTGCACCAAGGTCTGTAAGTTCGACGCCATCCACATCGTGGACGGCGTGGCAAAGGTGGACAAGGACAAGTGCACCGGCTGCGGTGCCTGCGCCAACATCTGCCCCAAGAAGGTCATCATGATCGACGCTGGCGGCCCCCGCAAGCCGGTGGTCATGTGCTCCAACCAGGACAAGGGCCCTGTTGCCATGAAGGCCTGCACCACTTCCTGCATCGCCTGCGGCATGTGTGAGCGCACCTGTAAGTTCGACGCCATCCATGTTGTGGACGGCGTGGCCCGTGTGGACTACGACAAGTGCAAGGGCTGCGGTATGTGCGCCCAGAAGTGCCCGAAGAAGATCATCCTCTTCCCGCTGAAGGACGATCCGTATCCCCCGAAGCCGGTCGTGAAGCCCGCAGCACCTGCGGCTGCAAAGCCTGCTGAGGCTCCCAAGGCTGAGTAACTCAAACGTGATAAACAAACAAAAGCTGGACTGCAAACGCAGTCCAGCTTTTGTTGTTTTCTCTCTTCGCAGGCGTTTCAGGATGCAGGGTGTGTTACTTCCCGCAGCTCTCGCAGTGCTCGCAGTCCTCTTCCAGCTTGCCGACGATGGGTTCCGGGTCGATGCCCTGACGGCGGTAATAGTCGGCCAGAGCAGCCTTGACGGCCTGCTCGGCCAGGACCGAGCAGTGGACCTTGATGGGAGGCAGACCTTCCAGAGCTTCCACAACAGCCTTGTTGGTCAGTTTGAGGGCCTCATCAATGGTCTTGCCCTTGATGAGGTCGGTGGCCATGCTGCTGGTGGCGATGGCGGCACCGCAGCCGAAGGTGAGGAACTTGACATCAACGATGACGTTGTTCTCGATCTTCAGGTACATGCGCATGATGTCGCCGCACTTGGGGTTGCCGACCTCGCCCACGCCGTTGGCGTCGGGGATCTCACCGACATTGTGCGGATTTGCGAAATGCTCCATGACCTTTGCGCTATACATACTTGCCATTTTTACTGCTCTCCCTTCAGGCTGAACTGACGGGCCTTGTTCTGGCCCTGCAGCCACATACAACTCATTGCGCGGCGGCGGGGGATGACCTCCTCCAGCACGTCACACAGATACTCTGCTTCTTCCATGGTATTCTGCGGGCCGAACGTGAACCGCATGGAACCGTGGCCGATCTCTTCCGGCACACCGATGCTCAGCAGAACATGGCTGGGGTCCAGGCTGTCCGAGTTGCAGGCAGAACCGGTCGAAGCGCAGATGTTGTGCATATCCAGGTCCAGCAGAATGGTCTCGCCCTCCAGGCCGGGGAAGCTGATGTTCGCATTGCCGGGCAGACGGTGCTCCAGACCGCCGTTCAGGCGGGCTTCGGGGATGTTCTTCAGGATGCGGTTGATGACGTAGTCCCGCAGCTGCTGCTCGTGGGCCATCCGCTCTTTCAGATTGGCCGTGGCCATCTCCAGCGCCTTGCCCATACCGGCGATGCCAGCGACGTTCTCGGTGCCGGCGCGATGGCGGGCCTCCTGGCTGCCGCCGTCGATGAGGTTCTGGGGCCAGACGCCCTTCTTGCAGTACAGTGCGCCCATGCCCTTGGGGCCGTTGAACTTGTGGGCGCTCATGGACAGCATATCCACGCCCAGCTCCTTGACGTCCACAGGGATGGCACCCACAGCCTGCACCGCATCGGTGTGCATCCAGACGCCGTGCTTGTGGGCGATCTCCGCGATCTCCTTGATGGGCTGGATGGTGCCGATCTCATTGTTGGCCATCATGATGCTGACCAGAGCGGTATCGGGGCGGATCGCAGCCTCGACATCCTCCGGGCGGATGTAGCCCTCGGCGGTGGGTTTGATATAGGTGACTTCAAAGCCCATGCGCTCCAGAGAAGCCATGCTGTGCATGATGGCATGGTGCTCGAAGGCGCTGGTGATGAGGTGCTTTTTATTCTGGCGCGCCTTGGTGAAGGCGGTGCCCTTCACAGCCCAGTTGTCGGCCTCTGAGCCGCAGCCGGTGAAGAAGATCTCGGCCGGGGCAGCATTGATGGCCTTGGCCACCTGTGCACGGCCGGTATCCACAAATTCTTTTGCTTCGTAGCCGACGCTATAATGGCTGCTGGGGTTGCCGCAGGCACCGCTCAGCGCCTTGGTCATCACAGCCAGCACTTCGGGAGCGCAGGCCGTGGTCGCAGCGTTGTCCAGATAGACAACTTTTTCAGAAATTTCCATAGGGATCCTGTCCTTTCCTTGGATAACATCGGGCCAGTTTTCGCCCGAATGAATACTTCGCTCTCTATTTATACCCTAGTATTCCCACTATGTCAATATGAATTGCAGAAATTCCGGATTTTTTTACAATTCAGCCTTTTCCTTTGCCGGTCAGCCTGCCCAGCAGCACCTTCCAGCGGGGGTAGCCCCAGCGCTTGTCTTCCTCAAAATCATCTGCCAGCTTCCACGGAAATTTCGAGCCATCGAAGTAGAGGTTTCCGGCTTCGTCCACACGGTCCAGTTTTTTGGGCAGATACGCCTCGTCGTAGTAGCTCTTCCGGCGGTCGGGCAGCACCCAGTGCAGGGTACCGTCCTCGTCCATGCCGGACGCCCAGACACCGAACACGAAGGTCGCAGCCTCGCCGTAGCAGTGCTGCTCGAAGCGGATGGCACCGTCGTAGTAGAATTTGATGACCTCCAGCGTACCGGACTCCTTTTTGCCGTCCCGCCCCAGCGTCGGGCGGTAGTCCTGCTGATACCGGCAGCCGCAGTGGCTGCCGGCAAAATCTCTCGCTGCAAAAGACATTGCAGCACATCCCCTTTCTCTCCGTTTCCTTCGTACAACCTCTCCGTCATTGCTTCGCAATGCCACCTCTCCTGGTAGGAGAGGCTCTGGCGGGGCGGAGCGGGCGCTTTTCTGGTACTCTTTTGGCGCGCAAAAGAGTACTGTTTCCACAGTTTCCTTAGAAGTGTCCCTCAAAATCGCCTTCGATCTCATACGGCCAGCTCAGAATGCCGCCCAGATCGTAGAGGTTGGTGTAGCCGAGGCTGTCCAGCTTCTGCACGGCATCGGCGCTGCGGCGGCCGGTGCGGCAGTAGATCAGCCAGGGGGCATTCTTGTCGGGCAGGACCTCTGCCGCACGGCTCAGCACCTCGCCCAGCGGCAGGAGCTTTGCTCCCGGAATGTGCCCCACCGCAAACTCGTCCGGTTCCCGGACGTCCACCGCAGTCGCTTTGCCTGCATCCAGCAGGCGGATGGCTGCGGCCGGTTCGATTTTCTCTATCATAGGTTCATCTCCTGATCTCATACTTTCTCTATTATATGATACCAGACCTTTTTTGTTTCGACAAGAGAAAGCCGCGTTTTCACTTTTCAAAATCGGTTTGGCGTGTTATACTAAGAAAACGAACAAGGAGAGATCGCTATGAAGTTTTCGACAAAAAGCCGCTATGCGCTGCGGCTGATGGCTGAACTGGCCCGCTATGCGCCGGGCACCACCGTCCCGCTGAAGGAGATCAGCGAGCGCCAGAACCTCAGCCTGAAATATCTGGAACAGATCGTCACGCCGCTGGCACGGGTCGGCCTTGTCAAGAGCGAGCGCGGCAGCCAGGGCGGCTACCGCCTGACCAAGGCTCCCGCCGACTACACCGCCGGGGAGATCCTCCGCGCCATCGAGGGCAGCGTGGCCCCCATCCCCTGCCTGGGCAGTGAGACCAACGAGTGCCCCATGTCCGAGCAGTGCTTCACCCTGCCCTTCTGGAGCGGGCTGGACGATGTCATCAACCAGTATATCGACAGCGTAACGCTGGAACAGCTGGCCCGGAGCCTGCCCTCTGCCAGCGACGGCTGCTGCGGCTGCAATTCAAAAAATTGAAAAAATGTGCTTGACATTTTACGCTGAATCTTATATAATAATCAAGCATTCAGAAAATGCAGCACAGATCTAGGGGTATAGCTCAGTTGGTAGAGCAGCGGTCTCCAAAACCGCGTGCCGTGAGTTCGAGACTTACTACCCCTGCCATAAACGTCCGGAGCAATCGTTCCGGACGTTTTGTTTTGCCCATTTTCGGCCTGCGGGCGGCTTTTTCTGTTCTCCCGAAAAGTTTTTTGCGGTTTTTGTAGATTTCTGCTTGACAAGAAGTCATTCTTCGGGTATAATAAAGCACGTTCCGGCGGTGAACAGCCGCGAACTTGAGCGATCATGGCCCGGTAGCTCAGTTGGTTAGAGCACCAGCCTGTCACGCTGGGGGTCGTCGGTTCGAGCCCGATCCGGGTCGCCATTTGCTGCTATAGCTCAGTTGGTAGAGCGCATCCTTGGTAAGGATGAGGTCTCCAGTTCGAATCTGGATAGCAGCTCCACAGCGAAGCCACTTGAATCCTTGGGATTCAGGTGGTTTTTTGTTTTCCGCAGTTCATCAAAATGCCCAAAACACGGCGCTTCTTTCTCCATTCCGTTCATTGAAGTTTTCAACAGTTTGCGGTATAATTTGTTTAAGCAAATTGGTTATTATCATAACGATTTCAGAGCAAAATGATTTGGAGGTAGATTCCTATGGCACGTTTTACTCTTCCCCGCGATCTGTACCACGGCAAGGGCGCGCTGGAAGCCCTGAAGTCCTTCACCGGCAAAAAGGCCATGATCTGTGTGGGCGGCGGCTCCATGAAGCGGTTCGGTTTCCTGGACCGTGCGGTCAGCTACCTGAAGGAAGCCGGCATGGAAGTCGAGCTGTTCGAAGGCATCGAGCCGGACCCCTCGGTTGAGACCGTCATGCGCGGTGCCGAGGCCATGCTGAAGTTCGAGCCGGACTGGATCATCGCCATGGGCGGCGGTTCCCCCATTGACGCCGCAAAGGCCATGTGGATCAAGTACGAGTACCCGGAGATCACCTTTGAGGAGATGTGCAAGGTCTTCGGCATCCCGCCGTTGCGCCGTAAGGCACACTTCTGCGCCATCTCTTCCACCTCCGGCACCGCCACCGAGGTGACCGCCTTCTCCATCATCACCGATTACCAGAAGGGCATCAAGTACCCCATCGCCGACTTCGAGATCACCCCGGACGTCGCCATCGTCGATCCCGACCTGGCTGAGACCATGCCCAAGAAGCTGGTCGCACACACCGGCATGGACGCCATGACCCACGCGATTGAGGCTTATGTCTCCACCGCACACTGCGATTATACCGACCCGCTGGCCATCTTTGCCATCCGGATGATCCAGGGCGACCTGGTGGACAGCTACAACGGCGACATGGCCAAGCGTGATTCGATGCACAACGCACAGTGTCTGGCCGGCATGGCCTTCTCCAATGCGCTGCTGGGCATCGTCCACTCCATGGCCCACAAGACTGGCGCTGCCTTTGCAGACTACGGCGCACACATCATCCATGGTGCAGCCAACGCCATGTATCTGCCCAAGGTCATCGCGTTCAACGCCAAAGACCCCGAAGCCAAAAAGCGCTATGGCGTCATTGCCGACGAGATGAAGCTCGGCGGTGCCAATGACGACGAGAAGGTCCAGCTGCTCATCGCATACCTGCGCGGCATGAACGATGCGCTGAACATCCCCCACTGCATCCAGCACTACGGCCCGGATTCCTATCCCGCCGAGCAGGGCTTTGTTCCGGAGGAAGTCTTCCTGGAGCGTCTGCCGGAGATCGCCAAAAACGCCATCGGCGACGCCTGCACCGGTTCCAATCCCCGCCAGCCCAGCCAGGAGGAGATGGAGAAGCTGCTCAAGTGCTGCTACTACGATACCGACGTTGATTTCTGATCCCGATCTTTTCTGAGATTCCTCTTTCCCATAAACGCAGAGCCGCAGACCCTCACCGGGCCTGCGGATCTTGCGTTTCAGGCGTTCCGTCTGCTCTGGGAGCAAAAAAACACCCCAAAGCCAAACGGCTTCGAGGTGTCCTGAGCTGGAGCTGCTATCCAGATTCGAACTGGAGACCTCATCCTTACCAAGGATGCGCTCTACCAACTGAGCTATAGCAGCACAATCACAGCTCAATTAGTTTATCATAAAACGCACCGCTTGGCAAGAGGTTTTTGCAAAAAAGTTCGATTTTTCTCAAAAAGAGGTCGTCACGCTGCGTGACGACCTCTTTTTGGTTTTCTTTCTTACTCGATCAGACCGTTCAGCAGCGCCAGGCACTTGCGGCTGTGCAGCTTGCGGATGGCCTTGGCCTCGATCTGGCGGACACGTTCACGGGTAACGCCGAAATCGCGGCCGACCTCTTCCAGCGTGCGGGGGCGGCCATCGTCCAGACCGAAGCGCAGCCGGATGACCTTTTCCTCACGGGGGGTCAGGCTCTTGAGGGCCTGGTTGATCTGCTGGGCCACCATGGCGCGGTCGGCTGCCTTGCCGGGAGCTTCAGCGTTTTCGTCGGCGACGAAATCGCCCAGCGAGGAATCTTCCTCCTCACCGACGGGGCTTTCCAGGCTGGCCGGCTCCTGCGCCATGCGCTGGATCTCACGGACGCGCTCAACGCTCATATCCATGGCCTTTGCCAGCTCTTCCGGGGTGGGCTCGTGGCCGTTCTGGTAGACCAGCTGGTTGGTGGCCTGCCGCATCCGGTTGATAGTCTCGACCATGTGCACCGGGATGCGGATGGTGCGGGCCTGGTCTGCAATGGCGCGGGTGATGGCCTGACGGATCCACCAGGTGGCATAGGTGGAGAAGCGGAAGCCGCGGTCGCAGTCGAACTTTTCAGCGGCCTTGATGAGGCCGATGTTGCCCTCCTGGATCAGGTCGAGGAAGGCCAGATTGTGGCCCACGTGCTTCTTGGCGATGGAAACGACCAGACGCAGGTTGGCTTCGCTCAGGCTGCGGCGGGCATTCAGGCCGTCGCGGCGGGTCTTCAGCAGCTCCTGACGGCGCTCCTCGGTCAGAGGGCCGTTCTCGATCTCTTCCTCAGCCTTCTCCTCCGCTGCCTTTTCCTCGGCATCCTCGGTGGACTTCTCGCCGCCCTCGTCGTCCAGATCCTCGTTGTAGCTGCGGCTGTTCTCATCCTCTTCGAACGAGAAGCGGGCGCTGTTCTTCTTGATGTACTCCGGCGCACCGTACTTGATGCGGTCTGCCTGAAGGATGTGTGCTGCTTCGGCACCGGCATGGATACGGCGGCTCAGCTCCACTTCCTGCTCTGCGCTCAGCAGCGGGATCTGACCGATCTGCTTGAGGTAGTTCTTCACGGGGTCGTCCAGCAGCTCATCCATCGCTGCCTTCAGGTCAGCCGGGTTCTCCTCGGCCTCCTCTTCCTCGTCAACGCCCAGGCCCAGCTCATCGCTGTTGGCCTCAGCGTTCTCCACCTCGGCAAGGATGCTGTCCACGTCCAGGCTGGCATCCTCTTCCGCCTCGTTGTCCAGAACTTTGATGCCGCGCTCCTCCAGCAGGGTGTAGAGGGTCTCCACATCCATCCGGCACTGCGAGGCCAGCGCTTTGGCCTCCTGTGCGCTCAGGGTGCCTTCGCCTTTCGTCAACAGTTCCTTCAAAGTCATGCCCATTTCGCTCTCTCCTTTTCACGCCGGACGTGGTTCCGCCCGGAAGTGACGTTGTATCATAGTTTTGTCTGCTGTCGGGCCGGTCAAATCACCAGGCCGCCGTTCACGCCGAACACCTGGCCGGTGATGTACCCGGCATCCTCTCCGGCGAGGAACACCAGCAGCTTCGCCACCTCGTCCGCACTGCCCAGACGGCCCACCGGGGTCTCCTCGGCCAGTGCCGCCTTGTCCTCGGCGGTAAAGGCAGCCATCATATCGGTGTCGATGACACCCGGAGCCACACAGTTGACGGTGATGCCGCTGGGGCCCTCCTCTTTGGCGAGGGCCTTGGTGAGGCCGATGAGGCCCGCTTTGGCAGCGGAATAATGGACCTCGCAGCTGCCGCCGGTCTGGCCCCACATGCTGCTGACCGTCAGGATGCGGCCCGCCTTGCGGCGGATCATCCCCGGCAGCGCCAGCTGGCACAGGTGGAACGCACCGGTCAGGTTCACGTCCAGCATATGCTGCCATTCGTCGGGGGTGATGTCGGTGAACAGCTTCTGCTGGGCGATGCCCGCATTGCTCACCAGCACATCCACCCGGCCCAGCGCCTGCTCCGCCGCATGGAACGCGACCTCGCAGCTGGCGCGGGATGCCACATCGCACTGGATGGCGATGCAGCCGGGCAGCTCCTGTTCCAGAGCCGCCGCCGCGTCGGCGTTGGTGTGGTAGAACACCGCCACACGGTCGCCCGCCGCGTAAAACGCCCGCGCTGCCGCTGCACCGATGCCCCGGTCGCCGCCGGAGATCAGCACACACCGCCCGTTGGCAGGCCGGGGCGGTGCCTCCGGCTGCGGTTCGGGTGCTTCCGGCTGCGGCATGTCCGGCGCTGCCGCTTCTGCGGCTGGCTCCGGCCTGCGGTCCGGCAGCACGATGGTCGATTCCTCATCGGCTGCGGGCTCCCGCGTTTCAGCCGGGGCTTCCGGTCCGGCCTCTTCCGCCGCCTTGGGCAGCTCCACCGGTGCGGCGTCCTCGTCCTGCAGATTGAATGTCAGCTCAAATTCGTCATCGTACAAGAGTCAGCCCTCCTGTCGCTTGTTCTCTGCCCATACAAAAATCCGCACAGGCAGGAGGAACTGCCGTTCCACGCTCCCCAGAACAGCGCTCTGCTCACTTCTTCCGGTCAAGTCCGGTCCTGCGGCGTGCCTGGGAACGATTGTGTGTGGTTTCGACAAGTTTCCATTGAATAATATAGCACAATTTCTCGAAAAAAGAAAGTGGGAACCGCAGACTTTTTCACGCAGTTCCCACTTTTTTCAATTTTCACTTCGTCACGGGCGGTCTCCAGCGGGGTTTGCCGGCCCGCTCCTCCCGCAGCCGGAGGAAAAACGCCTGCAACAGCGCCTGTGCTTCCTCAGCCCGCAGCCCGTTTTCCACCGCCGGGTGGTGATTGAACGGCAGGGCGAACAAGTCGGTCACCGACCCGCAGCAGCCCGCTTTCGTGTCTGCCGCCCCGTAGACCACCCGCCGGATGCGGCTGTTGAGGATGGCCCCGCTGCACATGGGGCAGGGTTCCAGCGTCACGAACAGCTCACACTGCCACAGCCGCCAGCCGCCCAGCTTTTTACAGGCCGCATCGATGGCCAGCAGCTCGGCATGGTGGAGAGCATTTTTCTCGGTCTCCCGCGTATTGTGGGCCGATGCGATGATCTCACCGTCCTTCGCGATGACGGCCCCCACCGGTACTTCGCCCAGCGCAGCGGCCTGCTCGGCTTCGGCCAGCGCCGCGCCCATCAATTCATAATCGGTCATGGTGTTCCCCTTTCTGCCAGGCAGCGGGCCAGCACGGCCCCATTGTTCAGGATATGCAGCAGGATGCCGGGCAGAAGGCTTCCCGACCGGTCTGCCGCCCAGCCGAAGAGCAACCCCATCCCCAGCGCGTACGCTTTGGCCTGCAGACTGCCGTGCAGCGCAGCAAACAGCACCGCCTGCCCCAAGATGGCCGCATTCCGTCCCAGCGGACGCAGCAGCCGCAGCGCGGCCCCGCGAAAGACCAGTTCCTCCGCCACCGGCAGCACCAGACAGCTGCGCAGGAGGCCTGCCGCCCCCGCCGGGGCCGCAGCCGACGACGGAAACAGCAGTTCAGATCCCGCTGCCAGTGCAGCCCAGAGCAGCGCCGCCAGACCGAACGTTTTCCAGAACGCGGCCGTTTCCTGTTTTTCTTTCACGCACAGCCCTCCCATCGGCGGACATTGTACCACATCCGCCCCCATTTGCGCAAGCCGCGGAGCTGTTTTGCGAAAATGCGAAGAAATTTTTGCTCAAACAATTGACTTTTTCCCTCTGCATCTGGTATAATTCCCACGACTTTTCTGATGAATTGGTCGTTTTACGGCCACGACCCTCGGAGGTATTGTATTTATGATCCGTATTCTCACCGATTCTGCGTCCGACATCCTGCCCGCCGAAGCCGAGCAGCTGGGCGTGACCGTCATTCCCCTGAACGTCACGCTGGAGGACGGCACCATCCTGCGGGATGGCGTGGACATGACCCCCTCCGCCTATTATGAGATCCTGGCCGGGTGCCGCAAGCTGCCCACCACCAGCCAGCCCAGCCCGGAACTGTTCGAGAATTTCTTCCTCGAAGCCGCTGCTGCCGGAGATGAGGTCATCGGCATCTTCCTGTCCCACGCACTGTCCGGCACCTACCAGTGCGCCAAGCTGGCCGCCGACATGGCCAATGTGGACAACGTCCTCTTTGTGGACAGCGGACACGTCTGCCTGAGCGAAGCCCTGCTCGTCCGCCTGGCCGTCCAGCTGCGGGATTCCGGCAAAACGGCCGGTCAGATCGCCGCGATTCTGGAACACGCCAAGGAGCACCTGCACCTTGTGGCTGCTATCGACGACCTGAAGTACCTGCGCAAGGGCGGCCGCCTGCCCGCTGCCGTAGCCGTTGCAGGCGGGATGCTGGGCATCAAGCCCCTTATCACCATCCAGGACGGTAAGGTCGCTATGGCCGGCAAGGCCCGCGGCCTGCCCGGCGCCTACGTGGCCCTGTTCAAGAAGATCGAGGAGATGGGCGGCATCAACCCCGCCTTCCCGGCGCTGGCCGGTTACACCGTCTCCCCCCGTGAGGTGGCGCCCATCCAGACCTACCTGCGCGACAACCTGCAGCAGGAAGACCTGCTGGTCCGCCAGATCGGCTGTGTCATCGGCACCCACGCCGGCCCCGGCGCTTTCGGCATCGCCTTCTTCGACAAGACCCTGACACTGGATCTGTAATTCCCCAGATGCAAAAACGAGGAACTGTTTTGTGCAGTTCCTCGTTTTTTTTATGCGCCTATCTGGGACCAGTCGATGTCTTCCGCGTCCACAAATTCGTCGTTTTCCGCCTCATTCAGGAGCTTTGCCTCTTCCGGCGTCAGTTTTGTGAAATCCGGGTCCCACGCCAGGACCAGTTTTTTGATCAGCTCGTAGGCAAGATGCTGGTCGCTGTCCGGCAGCATATCGATCATGCGCGCAGCATTCATTGCAGTTTCAGACATCGTGCCACCTCCTTATTTGTAGATGTCTCCACGGTTTCCGATCTCCAGAACGAGCAGAACTTCCAGCTTGTTTTCCTCCGTGTACCGGTAGATCACACGCCATCCGCCTACCCGGAGGCGCATCGTTCCATCCTGAAGGCCCTGCATCACCTTGATGTCGCCTACCGGCGGCTTCTGCGTCAGTCCCTCGATTCCAGAAACGATTCGGTTCACCGACTTTTTATCCAGCTTGTTCAAGAACTTCAAAGCCGTTTTGGAATATCGGATCTTCATGTTTTTCTCCTCGCCATCCACACCATCCAGCAATTTCATTATAGCCCATTTTCAGCGACTCGTCAATGTTTTTTCATCACCGTCACAGCACCGCGTCCGAAACGAGCTTGCCCAGCAGGAGCACCAGCACCACGAGCATCATGGGGCGGATGAACTTGGCGCCGTTCTTCAGGGCAAAATGCGACCCCAGCAGGTTGCCCACGATGCCGCTGACGGCGCAGGGGATGCCCACCGAGAAGACCACCAGCCCATTCATCAGGTAGGTGACCAGGCTGGCGTAGTTGCTGGCAAGGTTGAGCACCTTGGCGTTGCCGCCTGCCGTGCGCAGGTCAAAGCCCATCAGGGTGGTAAAGGCGATGATGGCAAAGGTGCCGGTGCCGGGGCCGAAGATGCCATCGTACAGGCCGATGCCCAGACCGATGGCCAGAGCCAGCACGGCTTTTTTGGCCGTCAGGGTGCCGTCGTCGCGGTTCTCGTCCGGCAGGTTCCGCCGCCACAGGATGAGCACGGCCGCGATGGGCAGGATGACGAGCATCATGGCCCGCAGCGCATCATCGCTGAGCAGCAGCACGATGTGGGAGCCAAGGGCACTGCCCACAAAGCTGCCCGCTGCTGCCAGCAGGCCCACTTTGATGTTCATGGCACCCTTTTGGAAAAACTGCGCCGTGGCAAAGGTGGTGCCGCAGGCGGCGCTGAATTTGTTGGTGCCGTAGGTGTAGTGGGCCGGGAGCCCCGCAAACAGGTAGGCAGGCAGGCTGATGAGTCCGCCGCCGCCTGCTGCCGAGTCCACAAAGCCCGCAAAGCCGGTCATGCACATCAGGAAGACCAGCATCAGCGGAGAGATCGTTATACTTTCTGTCATGTTTCCCTCTATTTTTCACGTCGTTGTATATTTTTTCGGTTTTTCACGGCCGGTTCCTCCGGGAGGAGCCGACGGACACCGCGAACGGGTCAGTCCAGATACAGCCTGCCCTCGCAGGCCAGGATCTGGTCCAGGATCATCCGGGAGACGCGGGCACCGTAGACCATGGAGGGGTGGTCGTTGTACTCGATGATATCATGGAAATCCTTGTTCATCAGCACGATGACATACTCGCCGTAAGGGGTGTGGACGATGCCGCCGTCGTTGCGGCAGGCGTTCATGCTGCCGCTCTTGCTGGCCACCCAGATGCGTTCCGGTTCGCCGGTCTCCTCGCAGTCCAGATAGAACTGCGGGAAATCGTGGGTCAGCATGGTATTGTAGTGCTGCTGGCGGAAGATGGCCAGCATCTCCGCGCTGGCCTCTTTGCTGACGAGAGTGCCCTTTGCCACCTGCGCGAACAGCGCCGCGTAATCGCGGGGGGTGGTGGTGCCAAGGTCGCGGTAGCGGTCAAAGTGGAGCGGATTGTGCAGCACCGTGTGGGCAAAGCCCAGCTCCCGGATGCAGGCGTTGATCGTATCCAGCCCCAGATAGTCGATGATCATATTGGTGGCGATGTTGTCCGAGCAGATGATCATCATGGTGGCGGTGTCCTTCACCTTGAGCGCCGCACCCACGCCCAGCGCCCGCAGCATACCGGAGCCGTCCACAAACTGGCTCTCCTCGTAGGTGATGCGCTCGTCCAGGCTGGCCTTGCCCCGGCTGACCTGCAGATACAGCGCCGCCAGGATGAATGCCTTGATGGTCGAGGCCGTCTCGAACGCTTCATCGGCCCCGATCTCGACCGTGCGGCCCTGCAGGTCGTCCACAAAAACGCTCATCTTGCCCTGATAGGAGTACAGCTCGGCCGCGATCCGCTTTTCCAGCGTCATATTTTTATCCATTTCGGAATTTTTCCCTTTCTATTTACAGATTTTCCTCGAAGAAGCGCTGGGCGTTGCGGAAGAAGATCTGCTCCACCTCGTCCTCGGTGAAGCCTTCCTTCCGCAGCGCGTCGGCCAGCAGCGGAAGTTTGGAGCAGTCGCCCATTTCCAGCTTGCCGCCGATGCCGTCAAAGTCGCTGCCCAGGCCGATGATCTCAATGCCGCCCACCTGCTTGAAATGGGCTGCGTGCCGGGCCATCAGGGCCGTGGTGCTGCGGCAGAGTTCCGGGCGCGGCTGGTCATCCAGGAAGCCGGAGCAGTAGTTCAGGCCCACGAGACCGCCCTTTTCGGCCATGACGCGGATCATCTCGTCGGTCAGGTTGCGGCAGTGGGGTGCCAGAGCGCGGCAGTTGGAGTGGCTGGCCGCAAAGGGGCGGGTGCTGTGCTCTGCGATATCCCAGAACCCCCGGTCGGACAGGTGGCTCACGTCCACGATCATGTGCAGGCGCTCCATCTCGGCCAGAAATTCAAACCCGCGCTCCTTCAGGCCGGTCTCAGTGTTGGGCTTGCAGGGCCAGATGTCCCCGCCCCCGCCGGGCACCACATTGGGGCTGGCCAGCTCGTTTTCGTGGTTCCAGGTCAGGGTCATCATGCGGGCACCCAGCTCATACATCTGCCGCAGCACACCCAGGCTGCCCTTGCAGCAGCCGCCCTCCTCGATGGTCAGCATTCCGCTGATCTTTCCGGCCTGCGCGTTGCGGCGGATGTCCTCCGGGCGGTAGACCGGCGCGATCTGATCGGAATACTTCGCCATGATCCGCTTGAACACATCCACCTCTTCCAGCGCCGTCACCAGCGGGTCTGCGCCGGGGGTCGGGTCGCTCAGGTTCACAAAAGCGGCAAAGCATTGCAGCATGTAGTCGCCCTTGTGCAGCTTTTCCAGATCAATGTGCAGATCATTGGCTGCAAAGCTCTTGGCTTCGCCCCGCCGCTCGGCATAGCGCAGTTCGCTCAGGGTATCACAATGGAGATCAAAGACTTTCATAACGTGTCGTCCTTTCTGCTATCGTTCCTTCGTACAACCTCTCCGTCATTGCTTCGCAATGCCACCTCTCCTTGTAGGAGAGGCCTTGGCAGTCCCTACAAAATTTCTGGTTTTGCCCAAAGCGCCCCCCTTCGGGGGAGCTGACAGGCGGAGCGAGACGGAGCGGGTTCAAAACAAACTTCCCACCGCATACAGGCTCTTCACCAGATCTTCCCGGTAGAGCGGGTCGTCCGGGTCCAGGCTGTTGAGCACCACGCCGCCGCTCCCTGCGGCACCGGTGGAGTGGATGTACCGCCCCTCGCCCAGATAGAGCGCGATGTGGCCGGGGAAGTAGAGCGCATCGCCGCGCCGGACCTGTTCCTTCGGGATCTCGTGCATGGGCCAGCCCTCCACGAGTCGGGCGTCCCGGTAGATGAGGACGCCGCACTGCATGTAGGCGCTGCTCACGAGGCCGGAGCAGTCGATGCCACGGCCCGACTTGCCACCCCAGCGGTACTCTGTGCCCAGATACCGTTTGGCCTGTTCGGCCAGCGCATTCCGGAACGCTTCCTCGCTGCCGCCGTACCAGCGGTCAAGGGCACGGGGCACAAGCTCTTCGGGCCTGCACCCCTCGGCCAGCGCCAGTGCCTCGTCGAAGCGGCGGCCTGCCTGCTGGGTGAACACCGCCGTCATCGGCCAGCGCACCGGCTCCAGCGCCACAGCCCGGACATAGCCGGTCCGTCCATCCACGAGCCGGACCAGCGCCCAGCCGTCGTGGGGGGCCTCTTCGGGCAGGCGGCGCAGCAGCGCCCCGCGCTCCAGCTCCAGCAACCGGACGCCCTGCACCTTGGGCAGGGTCAGCACATCGGTCGCGCGGCCCGCCATCACCCATTCGGCGGCAAGGTAGCTCCGCAGTTCCGCTTCCCCGCAGAACTGCAGCTCCGATGCGAACACATAGCCGTGATAGCCGTAAAAGCTGACCACCTCAGCCATCTCCTCCGGCAGCGTTACGCCCTCTGCCGTCACGCCGCCGGGGGCCGTGCGCACCTGGCAGACCTGCCCATACAGGCCCTCGTCCCCGATGGTGGAGACGACCCCTGCGTCGCTTTCCTTCGTCGTTTCGGTCAGGTCGTAAATGGTCACGACCGGCCGTGCAAAAATCGCAAAGTTCATGGTTCCGGCACCTCCAACAATTCCAGCAGCTCTTCCGGCTTCATCGACAGGATCGCGCCGTCGGCGCTGCCCGTCACCGTGTCGGCCAGCGACTGCTTGGCCTGCTGCAATGCAACGATCTTTTCTTCAATGGTATCCTGTGCAATGAGCTTGTACACCTGCACCGGGTTCTGCTGGCCGATGCGGTAGGCACGGTCGGTGGCCTGGTTCTGCGCTGCCACGTTCCACCACGGGTCGTAGTGGATGACGATGTCAGCGGCGGTCAGGTTCAGGCCGGTGCCGCCCGCCCGCAGCGAGATGAGGAAAACGCTCACCTCGCCCCCATTGAACCGCCGCACCAGCTCGGCGCGGACCGGCTTCGGGGTCGAGCCCTGCAGCGTGAAGTGGCTGATGCCTGCTTCATCCAGACGTTTGGCCAGCAGGTCCAGCATGGAGGTGAACTGGCTGAACAGCAGGATGCGGTGCCCGCCCTCCACGGCGGAGGTCACCAGCTCGGTGCAGGCGTCCAGCTTGGCGCTGCCGCCCTCCCAGTTGTCGGCGATGAGGTGCGGGTCGCAGCAGATCTCCCGCAGCCGCATCAGCACGGCAAACACGGCCATCTTGTCTTCGGGTTTGGCCGCCTTGAGCTTTTCGCGGGCATCCAGCACCGCCGCCAGATAGAGCTTGCGCTGTTCTTCTTCCAGCTCAATGCGGTAGATGTTCTCGGTCTTGGGCGGCAGCTCCTTCAGCACCTCCGCCTTCATGCGGCGGAGGATGAACGGCCCGGTCAGCTGGTTCAGCCGCCGCACCGCCGTCGGGTCGTTCTCCTGCACGATGGGCTTTTCGAACCGGGTGCAGAAGCTCTTGTAGGGCGGCAGATAACCCGGCATCAGGAAGGAGAAGATGCTCCACAGCTCACCCAGCCGGTTTTCCACCGGCGTACCGGTCAGCGCAAAGCGCACCCGGCTGTTCACCCGGCACACGGCCTTGTATTTCTGGGTGGTATGGTTCTTGATGGCCTGCGCCTCATCCAAAATGCAGGCATAGAATTTCCGGTCTGCATACAGCGCCTCGTCGCGGCGGAGCAGGTCGTAGCTCGTCACCACAAGGTCTGCCCCCTCCCACTGTTCGGCCAGAGCCGCGCGGTGGGCCGCGCCGCCGTCCACAACGATGCAGCGCAGCTCCGGCGTGAACTTCTGGCACTCTTCGGCCCAGTTCAGCACCAGCGACGCCGGGCAGACGATGAGGCTGGGGAGGGCCTCCTCCCCCAGCTCCTTGATGGAGAGCAGGTAGCTCAGCACCTGCACCGTTTTGCCCAGACCCATATCATCGGCCAGGATGCCGCCCATACCATATCCATCCAGCGTCCGCAGCCAGCGGTAGCCATCGCGCTGGTACTTTCGCAATACTTTTTGTAAGGAAGCAGGCGGTGTATACTCGCTGTCCTTTACCGCATGGAAGCTGCGGCTGATCCGCCGGAACGCATCGTCGCGGTTGAAGTGGATCCCGCTCTGCCCCGACAGTGCCCGGTCCAGACTCGGTGCCCGGTAAAGAGGCAGTTCCGCGTGGTTCTTGCTCAGCTTGACCCCGGAGAGCTCCAGCGTCTCGTTCAACTCGTCCAGCCCTTCGAACTCCTCGTCCAGCTTGAGCAGGCGGCCATCCCGCAGGCGGTGGTAGCGTTTTTTCTGGTGGAGCGACTTCAGCAGGGCCTTCAGCTCCCCTACCGGAAACGCACCGGTGTCCACTTCCAGGTCGAGGACGCTTCCGTGCACCGACACCCCCACCGAGATCTTCGGCGGCGGGGCCTGCAGATTGCGGAACGCATCGGTCAGGTAGACTTCGCCCTCGTTCATCAGAACCGGGACGCCCTCGTCCAGAAAGCGGTAGACTGCTTCCTCCTCGGATGCGCTGTACTGCATCGGCCCCGCGCCCGGCTGCAAATACCGGCCCAGCAGTCGGGCGGCCCGGTCCTCGGTGCGGGCATCCCGCAGCAGGCCCTGCGGCGGCGGAGCAAAAGGCGTCACGCGATCCTCGCCGTACAAAAATTCCAGATGGGCGCTCACGGTCCCTATCTGCGGTGCATCCAGATAGAACTGCGTCACCGGCGCCAGCGGGATCTGGTTCAGCAGCAGCCGTTCCGGGTCTTCGATGGTCACATAGCGGCCCAGTTCAGGCAGCACATAGCTGCAAAAAGCCGTGGCGTCCCCGCTCGTAAAGAACAGATTCCTTCCGCTCAGCCCCCGGAACGCAGGCAGCATCCGGGCGGTGGCTGCACGATCCAGCCGCCAGATGGTATCCTCGCTGTAAAGGTAATCAAAATCCAGCCCTTTGATTGAACCCAGCGACGGCCGCACGTTGATCTGCACACCGCCGCGCCGCCGTTCCACCTGGATCGTCAGGGAGGGGATGCCTTCCTTTAAGGCATAGCCGCCCAGCTCGTGCCGGTCGGCATACAGGTTCACAAGGGCGTCGAAGGTCTCTCCTGTCAGCGTGATGCCGCCGGCCGGGCCGGTCTCCGCATAGCGGCTCGTGGTATAGCCCCGCGTTTCTAGCTGCTGCCGGTTGATGATCTCCCGCCGCAGCAGGTTCAGCAGCTGCCGGGCCTCCGGCGTAAAGGCATCCCACCGGTGCTGGAACGCCAGCGATTTTCCGTAGCTGACAACCTGGTTGTTTTCAATATGCGACAGCAGTTCCTCCAGGCTCTTGACCACATAGGACCGTCCGCCGTCCGAGATGCGGAGCCGCAGCCAGGGTGTGCCGCCCTGCAGCACGGTCAGTTCCGGTTCCAGCTCCACAAAGCCGGTGCGCTGGGGCAGGATGCTGTCCTCCACTTCGGAGAGCTCCCCTTCCCGATAGGTGCGCAGCAGGGCGCGGGCCTCCGGGTCCGATTCCGGCTCATCGCCCCGCCATTTCCGCCCGAACAGCATTTGCAACCCGGAGGCATAGCTGTCCTTCCGGGCCGGTTCCGGCTCTTCGGGCAGGTTGGCCGTGCCCCGCACGACGCCGGGGATCGCGGTGAGGCCGCTCTTAGAAGGACACGATTTCTGCGTCTGCGCCGTTTCTTTTTGGTCATACAGCAGAAGCGCCCCGATATGTTTGCAGAACAGGCCGTTGCCATTGTCATTATAGGGGCAGGTGCAGCTCGCGCTGACAAAGCTGCCGTTCTGGCGCAGCCATGCCTCCGTCTCATACAGATTGTCTCCGCTGCCCTTCACCTCTGCGCTCAGATGCCGGACCCCATTCTCTTCGGTCTTGCATTCATACGATTCGATGCGTTTCACATATTTTTTTGCCCGCGCAAAGATCGCGCTGCCCAGCAGATACTGGATCTCTTCCATATCCATCCCGGTTTCCCTCCCCCTGCGAGCTCTATTGGTTAAGCATACCGCACCGGTGGGCCAGATGCAAGGCTTTTGCATAAAAAAATCCGCCGCCTCTTGAAGAAGAGACAGCGGAAATCGCTCGGCATTCATTCTTTTTCCAGGAAATAGCACACCAGGTCAGTCGGGCCGCGTTCGGCATGGCGCATCGCCTTGTGCTCCACACCCTCATAGACGAACCCCAGCTGTTTCAGCAGCGCACCGGACACCGTATTATAAGCATAGTGTCCTCCAGTGAACAGCACGGTATCCGTCTGTTCAAAATAGGTCCGTACCACCGCGGCCAATGCTTCACGTGCGTATCCCTTCCGGCGGGCATCCGGTGCAACTTCAATGCCCAGGTCCCAGCCCGGAACAGCCCGTCCGGCGTCCATCATCGAAATCACTGCAACGACCCGCCCGGTCTTCTTTTCCACCACACTGTATCGGGTCTGCCCCGCAAATTTCTGCATCAAGCGGCCATATTCCTCATCCATCGCATCAAAGGCATGGTAGCCTCCGCAGTCCAGCGTGGTCTGCTCGTCCGAAAAAATTGCAAATACATCTTCGGCATCCTCTACCGCAAACTGCCGGAGCAGCAAGCGAGGTGTTTCAATAGGTAAAATGTCCATTTATTTCTCCCAATAGATCTTATAAATATGCGCAAACTGACTGGGGGCGCTCAGAAGAGCCGCGCCATCCGAAAGAACGGTCAGCGTATCGCCTGCCGAAAGCGCCTTGACGTCCACCTGCTCTTCATCCCGCGTCCGCAGCTTTTCTGAGATGCCGTGGATCACATACTCTTTTCCCTCTGCATCCGAAGCCGTCAGCTGGTCGTTTGCCGCATCCAGTGCCGTGATGGTCACAGTGGTCTGTACGCTGTCCGAGGCCAGGATCGCTTCGATCTTCTGGTAAGCGGCCGTTCCACCTGGAAAAACATAGGCCTTTTTCCCGTTCACGAGGCAGATCTGGCGGTCGGGATAGAACGCCAGCCAGAGTTTTACCTCTTCCTCCGTTCCGAATTGCAGGATCACATCCTGAGTACCCGCATCAAATGTGTCCTGGTTGATGCAGGGCAGATAGACCAGGCTGTTCAGATAGTGTCCCAGCGCACCATACAGCTCGGTCAGACGGTCGGTCTGGAAATCGTTCAGCTCTGCATCTCCCAGGAACGCGTCCAGACGCAGTTCTGCCACTGCGAGCAGCTCACTGTCCCGGATGGGCTTCGTGATCTTTTGATTCCGGTAAACGGCCAGCGAGCCGAACGCAGCCGCCAGAAACAGCACAACTCCGGCCGCAGCCAGAATCCGCTTTTTCTTTTTCGTCACCTTCGCGGCAGCAAGAAAGCCCACAAAACACACGGCAAAGGGCAGCAGACACATGACCCAATCCATTTCCGGCACCTCCCTTACGGTCGTTTCTTTCATTCTACCAGAGCGGGTCCCAAAGTGCAACAAAAAACGCCCTAAGATTTCTCTTAGAGCGTTTCGATCAAGTCGGCGACTACCTATTTTCACAAGCCGTTTCCAGCTAACTATCTTGGGCACGAGTGAGCTTAACTACTGTGTTCGGAATGGGAACAGGTGGGACCTCACCGTCATCGTCACCGACCATATGACTGGTTCAGTATACCACACGGTCTACTGTTTGTCCAGTGTTTTTAGAAGGACGTGCCTTCAAAACTGAATAATCACTGCTAACATTTTTTCGTTGACTCTTTGAGTCTCAAGCGAATTGTGGTCAAGCCCTCGATCTATTAGTACACACTTGCTGAATGGATCACTCCACTTACACATCGTGCCTATCAACCTTGTAGTCTTCAAGGGATCTTACCTGATCAAATCAGTGGGATATCTTATCTTTGGGTCGGCTTCACGCTTAGATGCTTTCAGCGTTTATCCGATCCGTACGTAGTTGCCCAGCTATGCTCCTGGCGGAACAACTGGTGCGCCAGAGGTACGTCCGTCCCGGTCCTCTCGTACTAGGGACAGCTCCCATCAAATATCCTGCGCCCACGACAGATAGGGACCGAACTGTCTCACGACGTTCTGAACCCAGC
>ERZ1106983.165-NODE-165-length-93680-cov-7.353015_pt1 | contig 93680 bp, 119 predicted proteins | sample MGYA00403693_ERZ1106983 | MGnify/ENA primary metagenome ERZ1106983 (study PRJEB35170, sample SAMEA104062420) | human gut metagenome | biome: human gut; feature: human-associated habitat; material: faeces | place: Denmark | collected 2012-07-13 ...
CATCCCCCAGTCGCCGGTACCGCTGGCACTGCGCACCTCGAGCGAAGAGTTACCGTAGCCTTGCACCATCGCGCCGTTGATTGACGCGGTGTAGATCATGCCAGTGAACGCGCCGCCCGAAACCGGGAAGTAGCTCGACGGGTTCAGGTTGTTGCTGGTCCAGAAGTAGCCGAGATCGGTGGCGTCCACCGTGACGCGCAGGCGAGAGTCCGAACCCCAGCCAATTTTGACGGTGTTGGTTCCTTGGTAGGCTCCACCGCCCTGCTGCACCGGTGTGAAACCGAGATTGGGCTGTTTGGAGTTGAGTGCGTCTGGCAGTCCGGTGATCTGGGTGATTGGCAGCTCGGCATTGAGCACATCGTGCAGGCCGGTTACGCGCTCAATCGGGATCTCAGGGATACGCGCCTGGTCGAGGATGCCTGAGTTGATAGCGGATGCGTCGAACATCTCGCTGTTGGCAACGCGCACCCATTTCGTGCCGTTTGAGACGAGCCAGTCTCCTGCCACCCATTTGCTCAGGCCATCGACAGCGGTCGTTCCAGACACGGAGACGACATAATAGGCTCCCTTGTTCGCGGCGGCCGCAGCGGGAATGGCTGGTGTGTTGGTGGATGCGTCCCAGTCGCCCGCGTAGTGCATGGCGGCATTGGCGGCGGTCTCGATATTCTTCAGCAGCGTATCGAGCGTGCTGATCGTGGTGCGAAGGCGCTCAACGTCGGCCCTGAGCGGGTTGCTCAGGTTCGGCAGTGGTAGGTTGTAATGCTCTGAACGGTCATCGAACATAGCTTTCGTCTGCGTGTTGGGATGTTGATTGAATGTAACATCACAACAGGCTGACTGAGCTAAAAGAAAGCCCCGCCGAAGCGGGGTTTTTTACTTTACCATTGAAGGTTATCGGTTTGAACAACGCTATTGGAGCCGGCCTGAACGTCCATACCAGAGGCGACACCACGCCAACGGAACCCACGGATTGCTGAGCTATTGCTACCAGCACGCAGACGAAGACCAACAGCGGTACTAGAACCATAAGCCTGGCAGATGTCCACTGTGGCACGTACACACGTAATATCGAGAGCCGGGTTTCCAGCACCCTCTCGATCAGCGTTAGTCGCCTTGCAACGAAGAAGTGAGACGAACTCAGAGTCTTCCACGAAGAAGCCAGACTTGCGGGTGTTGAACGCGTAACAGTTCTCTAAGGTTACGTCCTCACCACCCGCGATGTTGAAGCCATGACCATTGGTGGACTCAGTGTAGGATGCTGAGCCATCAGCGGTACAGCCGATTAACTTAATGTTGCGCATAGAAGACCCTGCGCCTTTGCCCGAGTTTCGAATCCAGAAACCTTCAAAGTGATGGTTATAGGAGTCAACGTTCTCAATGGTAACGTTCGTGAGCTGAGGCGCAGTACCGTTCATGACATAGGAACCATCAGTCGTGAGACGGATGGCTCGGTCACAAGATACGGCGATCCCGTTGGAAATTTTATGACGGGAACATCCACGGTCACCCATGAACACACCGTCTTTACAGTTTGTTGCCCGCCAGTTGGTCACAATGCTCGCGTCACAATACTGCATGTCGATTGCGTTGTCCGCGAAGTCTGAGATATCAACATTGTAAATCTGCAAGTCATCCTGGAAGGACGCTGAGATACCCTGAGCATCAGTCATCGTTGCGTGAGTGCGACCGCTACCACGCAGCGTTGCGTTGTGCAGCTTGTTGTGAGCCTTACGGGCCACTCCCGCGATGTTCAGGTCGTTACGGAAATAAAGACCCCAGTTACACCCATTGGCTACGATATTGGAGATGCTGAAGTTGGACACACCATCCGTACCTAAAGTTGCTCGACCGTTGCCAGTTCCACGGTTACCGCAAGTCTGGAAGCGGATGTTATCAATGATGCCTCGCTCAGCGTACTTGTTAGCGGTGTAATCTCCCGACACGTAGAGTCCCTGAGAGCCAGTGTATGCGATGTAACCATTGGTCACTGCGCCACCAAATCCAGGGCGACCGCCTTCCCACACCAGACCGATAGTCCCAACTCCAACAGTCTGAGCGCCAGCGTCCAACACGAATTTATCGACGTACTGGTCATTCCCAATACGGACCATAGGACGGCCATCTGGCAGACTAGCCATAGCCCTCAGCACGAAGTTATAGCGATAGCGGCGTCCAACGAACTGGTTCCAGTACACTGTATCATTGATGAAGTAGGTAAGGCCAAGGCCATCCATACGCTCAGCCGCATCGGAAGCAGCACGCAGTGCCAGCGAATCATCCACGCCGTCGGTACATTGAGCACCGAACATCAGTGGGTTTGTGATGTCAGCATTGATGCGCAGCCACACAGCACCGGCAGTGGTTTTAATGATTGTGCCGTTGTTGTCCGTGTAGGTTGAACCGTCCATAACAGACCGGAACTGTCCGCCACCTTTTCCGGTGCCTGCGGTGTGCTCGCGAAGGGTGATGCGCTGACCGGCTGACTTAGGTTCAATCAAACGCAGGGTCGCAATGTCAGGGCAAATCCCGATTAGGCGTTCGCCATCGTTGGACGCAAGTTGCACCAGCGCGTCATTCACGATCTCCTTCCAGTTCCCCAGCATCGTCGCCGGAGTCGCCATCAGGATGAAGCTCTTGCTGAGGTCGTTGCGGATCGCTACATCACCCGGTTGTGCTTCAAGCGCGAGCATGGCCGCTTCGCTGTTCACCGGAAATGTATCGGTGAGCGCCACAGCCGGAATCTGAGACACGGGGATCTTGCCATCATCCCCAACGGTAGCAACCTTCGCGTCAAGAATTTGCAGAGCCTCAGACAGACGGACAACGTCGTCCTCAAGGTAGTTATCGACGTTCGGGAGAGGCAGAGCCAGGCGCTGCGTTTTATTGTCAATCATTTATGAGTGTCCGTTAAGTAATGCTGACGCGGAGGAATCGAGCGCACAGTAAATCTGCGCGCTCTTCGATGATGCCGCTTACTTTAGCGTCACGAGTTTGCGATGACGCTGACACGCATGCTGTAGACATACGGGCGAGCAGCAGGCGTTCCGTTGAGAACTAACTTCACGCGGATTTTCGCTTCCGTGACGTTTTCCATCAGGTAGTTGTACTCGTAGATGTCATCACCAACAGGTGTTGGCTGCTTCAGCGGGTCGGTAGACATCTGCTGCCAGGTATCTCCAGCGTCCACACCACTGAGGAAGACTGCGACCGAGGCACCTGACGGAATGTTGCCATCGAAAATGACGCGAACCTTACAGCCGGCAGCATCGGCATCGACAGCACGGGAGACATACTCCGCTGTTCTGGCGATCGTACCCACCACCAACTGGGAACCCGGATACAGCATGGCGGATGCCTTCTGCGTCGCGCGGAGCCGAGCCTGAACGGCAATGTTTCCCGTCACTTCGGTGGCCATGCGGATAGTCTGGCCGTCGCTGGAGCTGATGGTCGAGCCGTCCGGCATGGTCATGACGATCTCGCTGTCCGCACCTGTTGCCGGGTTATCGGCCATTGGCAGGACCACGATATCGGTGGCGGCCGTAACAGCGACGGTGCCGAGGTCAACGGTCTTCTGGGTTTGGGTGTAGCGGCGTGCCAGCAGGCGGAACGTGAGGTCACGATCCTGATGCGCTGTCCACGTAGAGGCGTTGGAAGACGACAGCAAAACGCCGATCTGGTACGGCTGCTGGGTCACCCAGCGATTGTTCGTGCTGTCCCATTTCCCCAGCTCCGCAATAGCTACGGAACCTAGCGGGTCGTTGCACAGAACGACAATGGCGTATTCCACGTTCGCCAGCGCACGCACCGGAGTAGTGAACGTAAAGCGGTTCCACGCCCCTACCGTAACCTGAGACGGTTCACGGGTTGCTTCCGCAAGAATGGTCTGGGTCGGGAAACCGGTCTGCGTCTCACGGATCTGGACGCTCATTGCCGTATCGCCCTTGGCCGTGACGAAGATCTCAACGCCGCCGAGCTGGTTCTCTTCGCTGAGCGAGAAGGTCTGAGCCAGCGGGTCGTAATAGGTCTGGGTCGTGCGGGTGACGCTCTGCAGGACTTCGCTGACGAGGTTCCCCTCGCCTACGAAGACTGCGCTGCCGGTGCTGCCGCCAGAGCCGACCAGTTCCACGCTTTTTGCCCCCGCCTGCACTCCAGCGGGGATCCTGAACTTACCTTTGATGACGCCGTTAGCGTCGGCAACAACTGCCATAAAAAATCCCCTTAAATCGCAACAGGTGTGACGGCGATCCCGTCAAACTTGAGGGAGACAAGCTGCTCACCCGGGCCGAAGCCGGTGGCCTCAAACTTCACATCGATCTGACGCAGGTTCTCGATGCGCTCCGTTTTCGAGCTGACCAGCACGGTCTGCGTGGTGCTCGTTGTGTAGGACGGCCAGCCAGCCAGGTTCTTGCCGTACAGCCTGATGTGGTACGCATCTTTGATCGCGTTATCGACGATGAACTTCTGCGTAATCGGGCTGAGCCAGGTGGTCTGCGTTTCTGTCCAGCGGTCCACGTTCGGCGTCAGGGTGACAGGTTTAGCCGGCACGGCGAACGCCATGTACGGGTTGATTTTCATGTCACCCGTGCGGGAGGTCTGTGTCAGAACAGGCTCTAGCGTGAATTCGCACGACGTTGGCCCGGCAACATCGGTGCTGACGGAGATCGCATCGCCGTCAATCGGCAGCGTGAGCGCATAGCCGAGAACCGCAGCGGTCTGGGCGATACCCTGATCGCGCTGCAGGTCGTCAATGAACGGGTCAACGAACATGCCCTTCTTGGCGGCGGCTTCGCGGGTTCCGATATCAGAGACCAGCTTCTGCTGCGCTACGAGGTCAGTCAGCGTGTCCAGGCGGTTGTTCAGCCCCTCGATATCGTTCATCGGCACCATGCGCACACCGTCATTGACGATGCGGCGGTTGCCATCCCACGTCTGGTAGATCTGGCAGATGGCGAGAACGTTGCTCTGCACCTGCGGACGAACCGGATCATAGTCGGTCGCAACGCCCTGAACCCACAGGAACGCCCCGCTCTCGTCCATGCACAGACGGTCGATGCGCGGCAGCTTCACATAGTAGTTGGTCAGGATCAGCGTCCCGGCCACTGCGCCTGACACGGTAAACCCTGTGCTGTCCACAAGGGTCGGCTCAACGGTCGTAATGTACCGATAGGTCACCGAATAGGTTGAACCCGGAGCCGGCTCGTTGCCCGGAAGCGACCAGTCCACCTTACCGGAGGTCAGCTTGTAATCGACGTTGTTGGTGTAGTTCGTTCCAGCCTGACTGACAGCAACAATCTCAATGATTGAGGTGTCAGGCAGAGGATCCTGCGCGCCGGAGAACGTGCCATGCACCAGCGAGATGGTCTTCTCTGCCGTGATGCGGACCTGAGTGATTTCGGAGATCGGCGTGCGGTCGAGATTGATGCGCTGAGCGCCTGTACCCGTTGACGCGTGAGGTTCACTGTCAATGTAACGCAGGTCAGGTTGTGCCGGGTATTCCAGGCGGCGGGACGTGCTGAGCGATACACCGAAGCCATTGATACGCGCACGGCCATCCTTGACGCTGTAGACCTGCGTTCCGTCTTCCAGATCGTTCAGCGCAGTCACCTGCATGCCGGAAACGATGTAGCTGGAGCCGGTGCTGTCACGGTCGTAGCGGGCGATCGCCTGAGAGACGCTATCCAGTTGCGGAGGCGCTTCTTTGGCGCGGAGCTGGCCGTCATCCACGTAGTAAATCGGGAAGAATTCGCCCGTGGACAGGCCGTCGCCCTGATAGCCCCACTGCGGGACGACCTGAAGGCGTGCAGCGCCAGGCTCCTGATAGCTGCGCGTCTCGCGGGCCGGGTCGAGCAGAGTCGGGTCATCGGCTTCCGTGACGATCTTCTCGTTCAGGTAGATGCCGATGACCACGGTTCCGGTGACCGGAATAGTGATCGTGCCGCTCGGAACACCGCGCACGGTGCCGCGCAGGTAGACTGCGCCGGACTCAAGCTGAGTGACGCCAGTGTCCTGGTCGATGATGGCGCGGGCATCGCGGACGATATCGCCATCCTTATAGAGTGCATCGCCCAGCGCTTTGATGCGGTTCGTGGCGTAAGCCTGAACCTCGTTCAGCTCGGCAGACTGGAGAACACGACCCGCCAGAAACTCATGGCGTTCGTAGCCCTTCTCCTGCTCTTCCGCAGAACGGTTGTAGTAGCCGTTTAAGGTTGCCATATGTGCCGGGCCTTAGAATTGAACAACGAATTCAAATTGCTGACGGATCTGCGGGCTGCGCTGGAGCTTCTGAATGTATTCGAGCACCAGAAGCTGACCCGGATCCTGAATGTCTTCCGGCAGCAGGTAGTCCTGCCCGGCAGGCGTGGTTGATTTGGCCTGCGTGCCGATGAAGACACCCAGCTCGCGGATGGTAGCGTCCTGCGCATCGAGGAAGTCGAACGCAAAGCGCAGATACAGGTATTTGGTCGGCGTCTGCGAGACCGTGAAGCGGCCCTCAGTCACCACGATTTCGCCCAGTGGATCAGGCGTACAGAACAGCGTCTGAGTGACCTTGCGGCGGCCAACTTCAGCCAGCAGCGCGGACGTGCTGATGCTTTCCGGTGGCTGCGTTACATCCCAGTCAGGCGTGCCGGAACCCCATGCCAGATGAATAGGACGGTCTTTAATGGATTGAGCGACCGCGGCGCGGCCTGAATCTGTCAGAATAGCCATAGGTAATCCCCCTTTCGGGGAATTATCCCATCACGACCGGAGAGGCTGGCTATCTCTCCCAGGGGGTGTCGTTCCAGCTCGTCGGTGTCAGCCAGTCAGGCTGTCCGAGGCCGTTTCCTTCCCACGTCATGTCGTTCCAGTAACCAGGTACGGTCCAGTCTGCGCCCTGAGCAGCTTCGAAGTTAATGGTGCCGTTGATGCGGCCATCAACGAACATGTTGGTGCGCAGGCTGGTCATGCGGGATTTAACCGACCACTGGTAACCCTTCGCCCACGTCTGGAATCCTCCCCACTTGCCGCCAGTACGCCAGGTCTTGCGCTTATCCGGATAAGCCTGAACGAACGCCGGAATGAAGAAGCCGGTATGATAAGGCAGGACGATATCATTGACCGGATTTAATGAGCTGTACCCGAGGATGCGGGACGGAGTAGCAGGCATGCTCCTGCCGTTGAGCTCATCGGGAACGCTGGTCAGCATCTGCAGCGAGGTGATCGCCGTCAGATAGTTCTTCTCGACGGTACCCGTGGACAGGATGAGCGTATCAGACAGGCGCGGAATGTCGTTGGTTTTGACGAGGCGCGCCCACATCCCCCAGCGCTGGAACCAGATCGTGCCGTTGAGCGGGTCTCTGACGTAGGTGCGATTTCGCTCTTCTGGCGGAAGAACGATGACGCCTGCGGCCTTGTTGCGCTCAATGATTTCGATGATTCCATCCCAATTGATGGCCTTGTCAGCCACCGGACGGATCAGGTGATAGCCGACGTTTGAGCCATCGTAGAGGCGATGGGTGCTGGAGAGCCTTGACTCGTCCAGCCGGAACATGCTGCCCCACGGTTCTTCAATGTGAACCCGCTGCCCGGTCAGGTCGAGGATGGCCTTCTCGATGGCATACCCGTTGACGCGGATCCTGAAGGCTTCCTGCGGGATCAGGGGAGCGTACACCGCGTCGGTCTGACCATGCTTTCGTGGCGTGTTGTAGAGCGCGCCCCAGAGGTCAAGCCACTCGCTCTCAGCCTGAGTGATGACCATCTGCTTGAGCGCTTCGGCTATCTGCCCTTTGGCCGTTCTCAGTTCGCGGGCATAGCCGCCAAGAAGTGCGCGCAGCAGGTCGCGGAACGCATACAGGCGGTCACCGCTGGATTCGAGCGTGTTCCCTGCCCCGTCGAGCAGAACAGAAGCCGACAGGCCGGAAAACTCCGGTTGCAGTCCGGTTACTTCGAAGCCGTCCAGCACCATCTGGCCAGCGAGCTGACCGACCGTCATGGTGTTGAGCCGGTAGGTCTTCGACTTGCCGTTGACGGTGGCCGTCAGCGTCTCATCCACGACCTTCCAGGCGACGCCATCAGGATGCCTGACGAAGAAGGCCAGCCCGCGATCCGGCGACACATCGAAGACCGCCGTATGCAGCGAACCCAGCAGACGTTTGAGCATACTCATAGGGCCGTCACCGTAACCGCCCCTGGAACCAGCGCCTCGTTAGCCTCGCAGGTGATGTTCTCGGTGGCCGAGATCAGGACGGATTTCACGCCGACCACGCTCAGCAGGGAGTTTTCGATGCTCTCGACGTACAACACGTCACCCGGGCTGACGGACGCCAGAAGCGTGGAGAATTCATCGGTGATAGCCTGCGCGATGGTCTCATCCAGCTCGTAGCCGGATTGCATGGCTACGCGGGCCGTCAGCGGGATCTGCCGCTCGGTCATGGAGAGCACGTCGACTCTGACGCCGCCAGAGCGGTAGCCGGGCGTAATGACGCCGGTATCGGCGTCCTCCCATCCATCGATGATACGCTGCCCCTGCTTGAGCAGATCCGCGGTCGGAAGACCAGCAGACGAGTAGACGAAGATTTTCACGTAGCCCGCGATCTCGGTGTAGCCGTATCGGGTTACGTACTCCTGAATGTTCCCTTCCTCATCGGTCACCGTTGCGGACGCTGCGGCAACCTGGCACGCGAACACGGTTCCGCGCGACAGCGCCCCGATAAAGGTGGCAAAGCGTGCCTCACGCTCAGCGTCGGTCTCGACATCGCGCCCGTTGTTGATGGCCGCGTTGCTGATCGTGTAGGAACTGTCGAACGCTGGAGACGAAACAATGCTGCCGGACGAGATGTTATAGGCGAGACCGGAAGCCTGAGCGATAACCGGGATCCGCACGGATGTGGCGCCAGCCGGCCAGAGAACGTCCTGCGTGCTCAGATAGGTGCGCCCGTCCGTGGCGGAAAAGGTGGTTCCAGTCGGGATCGTGAAAGCGGTATCGGGTCCGGTGGCTCGCGACACGCTGACGAAGCCACGGGCGTAGGCTGCTGGCAGCTTGTCGAAGCCGAATGACTTGAAGGTCGCCACTGGGATGGCTTCGCGCAGGCCGTTGAAGATCTGCAGATACAGCTCTTCGATTTCGACGGCAGGCGCTTCAACCAGTGTACGGCTGACCGAACCCGGTTGCAGGTCGGTGATTTTCGTCGTGGTGCCGCGCATATGGTTGAGCATCGACGCGACAATGGAAACGAAGTCTTTTATTTGAAATGCCACAGTCAAGCCGCCATGAAATTACACATGGCTGCCATTCTGACATCACGACCACTTACTGGTTGGAGATATCGACCTTTCCGCCAGCGATCGCCTCTGCGATGGCTGTGATGCGCGTGGTATCGCCGTCCACCTGAGCGGTGGCGCTGGTGACGCTCGAGACGCGGTAGTCTGCCTGCACAGCCGCCTTGACGTACTGCGCGCCGAGAAGCCCGGCCACGGGTCCGGCGACCTTGCCCTGAAGCAGCCAGACGAGACAGCCGTATTCAGGGTGGCGGACGAGCTGGCCGCGTGGCGTGACGATGCGGTGCGTGAGCTGCTGGGTCAGGTTGTTTGTGCCGGACACCACCGCGAAATCGCCGTTCCCGTCATCCACCAGCCGGCGCTTCACCATCTTGCAGTCGCGCTCATAGACCTGCGCCCGCTCGGTTGCGTCCGTGTGGACGCCGGTCGGCGCCGGAATGCGGACCATGGAACCGGTGAGCAATACGGTATCGCTGGCCTCTGCCGGGGTATCGGTCAGGTACGGCGAGGTGAGATTGTTGATCCAGACGAGCTCAGGCCAGCGGTTTGCGTCGCCCATCTCCCGGGCGGCCACACGCTGGAGCGTATCACCGGCGTGGGTTTCCGCCAGGCGATAGCTGGGCATCTCCCGTTCGAATTCAGCCATTGATGGTCACCCCGCTGTTGATGATTTTCAACTGACGGTCCATTTCGCGCAGGTCTACCGGTGCCAGAACCGGATCCGCGTTCCCCAGCGTCGTAATGGCCGACTGCGCGCCACTGGTCAGCATGACAGGGCCGCGCTCCGGCTGGATGAGTTCGAATGCGTTGCTGTTGGTGTAGGAGCTGGCCGCGCGGCCGCCAGTGGTGGACGAACAGTTCGACGCCCCGTAGAGGTCGGAATAGTCGTTGTAGGTCTGCCGTGGGCGCAGCGAGTTCCTGAAGATACAGTACGCCTCGCTGTAGGCGCTCGCCAGCTTGCCGATGGACGCCTTGATGTTGTCGGGGATCCCGGTAATGGACGAGATCGTCCGGTTGATGTTCGTTCCGACCTTCGCGATATCGCTGGCAAAGCCGATAAGCGAGTTCGCTGTGCTCGAAATGGCGTTCTGGCCGTTGGTGATGACCGAGTTCACCGCCCCGAACACCCGGGCCGACATATTGGTGAATGTCTGGAAAGTGGCTCCGATGGGTGCAAGCAGGCGGTCTTTGAAAGCCACCGCCGTCGAGATCCAGCCGTTAATCTGGTTCGCGTAGCCCTCAATGCGGCTGATAACGCTCTCCAGCGCGCCAAGGCCAGCGAACAAGCTACCGGAGAACGGCAGCACCATCAGAGGGTTGTCGATATCGGTGGAGATGGCCTGCAGGGCGATATTGTACTGGAACAGCAGCGGGCGCGACTTTGAGCGGCGCAGAACGAACTGCGTCGGGGTCACGTTCCAGGTGAAGCCATCGAGCATGTCGATGAAGATCAGCTTGACGGTCGCCGGGTCCATGCCTGCGTCAATCGCCGCCTGCTTGGCCTTGTGGTAGTCGTGCTGCACCAGGTTGTTGAGGGTTTCGAACGCCTCCGCGCCATCCTCCCCGCTTCCCGCAGACGAGCGCCAGCCGGTATGGCCGGAGATCGTCACGGACGGCAGCCCCTCCCCGAAGTTATCGACCCAGCCCTGAGTACCGCGGCCCAGCGTTTGGGTTACGGTCACTCGGGATGGCTCGTTTCGGGTCAGGTCTTCCGGGCGGATTTTCAGGGTAACAGGCGTGCTGAATCCTCCCTGCTTCTGGAGCAGGAAGGCTATCGGGCGGACACCCGCCCTCTGGTCAGTTGGTGCAGTCTGCGTGAACATAGTTGCACATTAGCATCACGACTCAACCGGCGAACACGTCGCCGCTGCCGCTGGCAGGGTGCCCGCAGCTCGCTGCATCCCCCTGGCGGACAACCGGGATGCCACAGGCGAACACGGTGGAGCTACACCCGACCATGACGGGATTGCCGGTATGCGGCGGAAAAGGCGGGTGCGGCTCGACATCCGCTCCCTTCACCACGATGGGCGCGCCGTTCACGAAAACGGTGGGAGCCAGATTGCCGACGATGGTTCCGCCGGCAGCGTCGACGCCGACGCGAGAGATCCCCGGCATAATCAGCCCTCGTTCAGGCGCACGTTCGCGCCGTTGATGAAGGCGTTGCCACCAGCCTTGGCGCGAAACTCGCCTTCGGCTTCCAGCGTCATATTCCCTTTGGCCTTCATGGTGATGTTGCCCTTGGCCTCCACATCGAAATCCTTCTCCAGCTTCAGCGTGCAGGTACCATCCGGCGTCATGGTCAGCTCGGCCACATTGCCCGCCAGCGCCACGCGCAGGAACACCTTCTTGCCGGTATTGCGGTCTGGTTTAAGGCTCGCGTCTGCGTTCTGGCTGGCCAGCTCCGGCTTCTCCGGCTTTTCCCCGATCTGGATGAAGGCTCCACCCGGGTGCATGATCCCCATGTTGCCGTCGCCATCGATGTAGCTCATCACATCCGACTGATGCCGATTAAACCGCATCTTCGGATCCTTGAATGTCATCTGGCTAATCTGCGGGAACATGAACCCCGTGACCACCGGCGTGCGACCGACGTAATCAACGATGGCGATCATGTCCTGCCCGGTCTCTTTGGTGATGTCCCACTTATCCTTCTTCTCAGGGACTTCCGGCAGGTCGATGGAGCCGGTTCTTGCGCTGGCTCCCATGGGTGCCATGAGCTGGACGCCGGTCAGTCGCGAGCCGTCATCCACCATCACCAGGTCAACGGAAGGATCTTCCGGGTGTGTCGCTACTACTATCCCCTTTCGTGCCATTATAAGAGCTTCCCAAATGGATTGCCGGTACGCGTGGCCTGCTCAGCGAGCCACGGGCTATTCACGCCGCCTTCCATCTTCGCGCGGGTTACAAAGCCTGTTCCGCGGTCGAAGGTGATGGTCGTGCTGTAACTTTGATACGGGATAAACTCGTCGGTGAGCTGATACGAATACCCCTCGAATTCGAGGTTTCCCTGCTGAAAGCGGGCGTAGTCTCCGGCCTTCATGCACTCTGACTTGCCATCCTTCGCAGGCGAGCGCATCGGCCCACCCTTGATGCGCGCGGAACCGCGCTCCAGCACCACGTTATCCTTGTTCATCTCCACCATGATGCGGCGGCGGTTTTCGAGCCATGCTTCGAACCGTTCTGAGCGCTTCTCCTGGCCGTCCTTGTCGAGGCCGGTGGTCATGCTCTTCACGTCATCATCGCTCTGCTGCGTTTCGCCGTACATCGGGCGCACGCCGTAGTATTTGACGGCTGAGTTCGGGTACTCCTTCAGGTTGACCGAGCTGTCATCCGTGGTGATCGCGAACAGTTTGCGGAATGTGTCGTCAATCAGGTCGTAACGCTGGTTGTTGACCCAGTAGAAGTTCGCCACGTTCGAATCCGTGCGCGCGGTCGAAATGCTCTGGATGTCCTCGTCCGCCACGGTCACATAGACCGGATCCGGCGCGTCATCCTGAATCTTCCGGCTCTTGGCCCCTTCCGGCTTGGAAACGCTCAGTGCCGGCGTCGGGCGGTAGACGACATAAACGCCGTCCTCTCGGTCTTCGGTGTAGAGCTCGTTCCAGATCCCCACGTCGCCGTAGAACTTCATCAGGTCGTAAATCGAACCCTGCTGGTTCTGGTAGCTGTTGTTGATGACACCATGGGTAACGCTGATATCCAGCTTCATTTCCTTCGGCATGGGCGAGTTTTCCGGCATGAACCCTTTGATGTGCGGGTTCAGGATCTTCTCGACCATCGCCTTGATGAAATCGCCCGCCTTCATGGTGTTGGTCGCCTCGATGCCGAAGCGTTCCCACATGTTGAAGTTGGTCAGCAGCGCCTCCCCGCCCGCATAGGCCGGAAGGTTCAGGATCTGGTACATCTGCCAGATCTTGCCGTAGTCCTGCCCGCTGACCACGACCGTGCGCACCGGGCGCCCGTCGTTGCCCATGGCCTGCGAGCGGCTGATATCGGAGACAAAACCGCGCATCTTGATGGGCAGCTTCGCGGGCTTCGGCCCCAGACCGCACCACATACGGATTTCCACCACGTCCATGGGTTCCACCAGGCCGTAGACGGTCTCAAGCGCACCGGTCGGCAACGGAACACCCATCACGGCTCTGGAGCCATTCGGTCGGTCGGCAAAGCTAATGGAGAATGCGCCAGCCGGATCCCTGATGGATTTGCTGGTCGCCACGCTCGACCCGTCACCGAGGAACGGTGTCAGGTCGATGTACTCGTCCTTGCCGGAATAGCGAGACGAGACGGCTTCCTGTCCGTCAACGGTCTTTCGGCTGATTGTTTTGTAGAGCCTCACCGAAATCTGCGGCGAGGCGTCCTTGAGCCTTGGCATTCGTTAGCCCCCCATACCGTATGGGCGAGCTGCCACCACGGTAGGCTTGAGTGTCTGCGGCGGCGCGACCTGCTCGCCGCGCTCGTTTTTGTGGATGATTTCGAGCGAACCCATGTTCACGTTCACATCCTGCTGGCTGTTCCCGGCATCGTTCGACGGGATTTGAGCCGGGCGCTTCGGCAGTCTGCGCAGGACGTTCGGCACGTAGTTCTGCGTTTCCATCGGCAGGTGACCCAGCCAATCGTCGCCATGACGGCGGATGGCTTCGTCCACCTTGCCGGGACCGGCATTGTAAGCAGCCAGAGCCTTGCGGCGATCCCCGCCGTAGTTGCGCAGCATCGCCGCCAGATAATCACGGCCAAAGCGGCGATACTCCGCTTCGGTCTGGTTCTGGAGAGGCTTCACACCGTAGCCCGGATCAGCGCCGGTCTTCGGCATCACCTGAGATATGCCACGCGCCCCTGCCGGCGAGGTAATCAGGTTCCCGTTCGCGTCGGTATGGCGCTCACCGGATTCCTGACCGAAAACCGCTTTCGTCAGTGCATCGAGGCTATCATCACGCCCTTCCAGCGCCTGCATGGCAGAATCGCTGTTGCGGTACATCTCACTGACTGCCGCATCGGAACGCTGGGAGTTGGTGCGCAGCTCTGCGTCGCGCTTTGCCTCGAGGCGTTTGATCTCGGCGGTTGCCTCTTCCATTTCCTTCTGTGCGGCCGCCATGCGGGCGTTCATCGCCGGGATCTGTTCTTCGCGTGGCAGCTTCGCCTCTTCTTCGGTCAGGGTGCCCATTCCCTTGACTTTGGCTTTCTCCAGTCGTTCCTTCTGCTCATCGATCTGGGACTGGTAGCGCTGGTTGATACCATCGGCCCTGCCGCGGTACTCGGACTCAATGACGTTCTTCATGATCTGCTGCGGGGTTTCCTTCCCGCCATGCCCGGCGATGGACATGATGCCGTGACGCATTTCCTGCGTGAGCGGGATCAGCTTATCGGCCAGAGAGGTCTTGATGTTGTCGAGAATGGCTTTGCTGTCGCGGATGTCAGATCCCATCGTGCGTTCCTGCTCGCGGGAGGCAATCAGCTCGGTCAGCATCTTTTTCTGCGCTTCCACGTCGCCACCGGCCATGGTGTTGCGCAGGCGGTCGGCCTCTGCAGGCGTCAGCGCATCAGCTCCATCGCGGCGCAGCAGGCTCTCAGCCAGCCCCTTCCGGTCGCTGTCGGAGCCGTAGACCTTGGCGAGGTTGGCGATACCAGAGGAATTCAGGCGGGAAATATCGACCCCCGTACCTTCAAGACCGCGCTGCAGGTCGCCCATCTGGTTGGGCTTCACGCTCAGGAGAGCCATGGCCTGATTGACGCCGATACCAAGGTGCCCGGAGGTGGCCAGCGCCAGCATGCCTGGATCACGGTACTTCTGCCGCAGCGTTGCCAGCGTCTCTTCCAGGAACGTGTTGCTGCCTGACGGACCTTTGATGCCGTAGCGTGCCGCAGCGCTGCCCTTACCGAACATCGCGTCGTTGGTGGCGAACGCCCCGCCCTCGCGCAGGATAGCCATACGAATAGGGTCAAGCCCCATCCGGTTGCCTACCATGGCGGTAAAGAACTGTGACGCCTCGCCCTTGGCCCCGCCAGACATCAGAGCGGAGTTGATGCGGTTGAGCATCCCGCCAGCACCAGCAGGATCGAGGCCGGGAATACCGGAGCCGACAAGGGCAGAGTATGTCCCGGCGTAACCTGAGACGTTGGCGCGCCCAAGGGAATAGCGCGTCTGTGTCGTTACGAACCCGGCTACCGCCTCCATGACCTCATCGGCTTTCGCGAAGGCGTCAGATTTGGCGATAGTCTCCCCGATGAGCAGCCCCATGCGGCGGCTGTCCTGATCGCTGCCGGTCATACGCATGCCGCGCATCTGACCGAAGAAGCTCATGCCTAGCGCCGGATCGAGACCGAACCCACGGGAGAAACCAACGCCGTTGGACAGCTCGCCGCTAAGTTCGCGGTATTTGTCGCTCGTCACGTTCCCCAGTTTCGAGAACTGGGTTGTGAGCTTGGTTGCTTCCTCAAAGGTGACGCCAAGGTTGTTGGCGTTGCTCTCGATGATGGTTTTCAGACCTTCGAACGAGACGTTCACATCCCCGATGGTACGCTTCAGGGTATCGTAGTCGATATTGTTACGCTCGGCCTTGTCCAGGTTCTCCATGACGGAGCCGACAGCCTTGCCGACGCCCAGAGCCAGAACGCCGCCCAGCAGCCCCATCAGGCCAGCTCCGAAACCGGATGCCATGCCGGTGCCTACCGACTGCGAAACGACTCCGCCGACCGGTCCAGCGGCATTGAGGCCGGAGCTGAGGATGCGGGTTCCCTGCTGTACCCACGGGTTGACCCCGCCGCCAGGGCGACGACCGCCGCCGTTGCCACCGGGAGCCGGTCGCGGAGTGGGCGGGATCGGTGCAGGCTTCGGCCTGTTGGGGTTGTTTTGCTGCTGGTCATCGAAGGATGCGCCGAGGAAAATCAGCGCCTCCTGCTGACGTTTGAGGCGCGTGCTTTCGTTGAGGTACAGATGAGACCAGTTCGCCATGAATGGGTTTTTCCCATCCTGGCCGGACTTCTGCATTCGGTTGCGCAGCTCGCCCTGAATCTTCAGCAGCTTTTCCGACTGCTGCACGAAGTATTTAAGGTCTTCCTTGCCATGGAGCGTAATCGGCTCAAACTTCGTGCCGTTCGCCTTGGCAACGGCTTCGCCCATCTGCTTGATCGCGGAGTTAATCTGCGCAATCTGCTTTTTGACATCATCGCCGTTGAACTCAGCGCTGACGGGGATTTTAATCGTCATATTTACAGGGTTTCCCAGTCATCAGGATCGGCAAGTTTCTCAGTGCTGACGGTATCAACGGCAGTGCCTTGTGCAGCATCTTCCGCAGCTTCCGCTTCCCACTGCGCCATAATCTCATCCGCGTCGAAGCCCTCGTCCTCGACTTCATCCGCCAGCTTCGGATCCTCGAAATACCGGTGTGCCCAGTAATCGGTCATGCGTTCCTGTTCAGTGGTGTTCAGGAACCGAGGATCGTTGACCGTCAGGCCGTATTTGCGCCGGTACCAGAAATCAATTGTTGTCGCGCGCTGCTTCGCTTCCCGCTTCGCCGCCCGTTCTGCGTTTTCCGCGAAAGGAGTCTTCTTGATCCCTCAACGCGTCGAAAACCTTCTTCAGCTTCGCGTACACTTCCGGGTCGAGCGGATCCATCTCATCGATGTTCCAATCTTCCGGTGCGCGCACGGTCAGAACGGTCAGTGCAGAGACCCATCCGCCGACGATATTCAGCCAGTCGGTATGGTCGGTGCCGCCAGCCAGATCCGCAAAGCGACGCTGGATTGCGAATTCATCCGCCATCGTGCGGCGGCCAAACGTGAAGGTGCCAATACCTTCAACGGGTACGACGAAATCACTCGGGTGAGGTTTGCGAGCCATATGCAATTCCTTAATGAAAGATGCGCCGCCCGGATGAGCGGCGCATTAATCAGACCATCACGCGCCGCCAGATACATCCAGCGCGTTGAACTGTGCAGAACGAGTCACGATGGCGTGCTTCGTGGTTTCCACAGAACCGGACGCGTAGGAGCAGCCGGTGTATTTGCGGATCAGGTCGCCCGTCACGTTGTCGTACTGCTCGAGGTCGAACACGTAGCCCTGGAGAACCGCGTCGCCGTTCTCAGGGATGATGCCAGCGGCCTCCAGCTTGTTCTTGTTCAGCATCATCATGCTGACGCTCAGGGAGTGGCGCGCCATGGTCGGCACGTACTCTTGAACGTGGATGTCACCGATGCCGGACGCCGGTTCCGGCGCATAGTCATCGTTGGCGCTCACGGACTGTACCAGACCAACTTCGAGACCCCCGAAGAAGACCTTGATCTGGTTGCCGGAGCGCACATTGCGGTTTTGCTTCATAGCCATGTGTCAGCTCCAAATTATGCCGTAGCCGAGCCGCTGTACGGACGAGCGTACACGGTGACCAGGATGTAGTTGTTCGGGATGACCGGAGAGCATTCGTACTGAACGCGCAGCACGTCACCTTCAATGGCGGCCGTAATGTTGCGGAACGCCGGGCTTGCGTCGTCGCCTGCCAGCACACCCGGACCCTGCGGCTCTTGGCGCGCCAGTTCGGTGAGCGTGGACTTGGTGATAGCGATCGCGCGAGACAGCAGGATCGGGTTGCTCTTCGTACCACGCAGCACGTCCAGCGCTTCGCGGGAGTTGCGGACGGTGAAGTCCAGCGCGGCGCCGCAGCTCTGTTCGCGGTTGTTGTACTTCTGGTCGCCCAGCCAGGTGGAAATAGACTGAGTAACCTTGTACCCGGTGTCCGTGTTCTCCACCGGCAGCACGCCGCCAAGCAGCAGCTCGTCGGTGTCGGTCGGGTTCAGCAGGTCGCGCTCCAGACCCTGCACCTTCAGCGACTTGTTGGTCATCGGGGTGCCCGGGTTGGATCCCGCGAAGCCGGCAGCGATCAGGGCAGCCGTCATGTACGCCGGGCGCAGCTCAAGTTTGCCGCTCAGGGCGTACTTGTAGTGGCCGATATGGACCAGCGACGTGCGCTTGCTGTTCAGCGCCTTGGCCTTTTCCAGCGCCTGCGCGTCAGTGGTGCCCAGATCGGTGCCGAGGATGGCGCGACGCTCGCGGCGCAGGGTGCCGGACGCGAAATCGACGTGGGTATCGACCAGCGCATGAATGGCTGCATCGCCGGTGACTGCCGCCACCCACTGCACGTCCCTGTTCTGCAACGCCACCAGAGCGGCATACCAGTCGGTCGTAACGGTATTGCCGTCAGTGCCACCGGTCAGGAAGGTGTACGGGCGGTTCGCCGGCAGAGTGCCGACTGCGTCCGGACGGGTCGCGGTCACGTATTCGAAGGCAACGGAGTTGAACCAGTCGATGATGGCCTGCAGGTCGGCGCGGACGGTGTAGACGGCAGTCTTTACGTCCTGATCGGTGACGAAATCCAGACCGTTCAGGGTGGCCTGATTGTCGCTGCGATCCAGCACCTGTGCGGTGTAGCCGCCCAGAGAGTTGATCTTGTCAACCAGCGCCGCAACGGTGCCGAAATCGGCAAAGGCAATCTCCACCGGAGTGGTAGCGCCAGCGGTCAGGGTTACCTTGTCGGCTGCCACGGACAGCGTCGCGGTTGCCTCAGTGCCGGTGTACTGGACCGAGAACGCAGCGCGACCGAGGTTGTCGCCGTGCAGGTAGTCGGTGCCATACGCCACGCTGACGGTCTTGCCGCTCAGAGCGCCGGTTTCCACCTTCACCTTGATCTGATTGTCGGACAGACCGTAGTTGGTAGAAGTCAGGTTGATGACGGCCTTGCTGGCGGAGTCTTTCAGCGCCAGTGATGCCTGGATCGCCGGGTTGACGCGCACGGCATAGACCGTGGACGGCGCACCGGTATCGTCAGACGGATCAAACGCCGCCATGACGGCATCCAGCAGCTCGCCACTGCGCAAAACGCGACGCGCCTGCTCAGGACTGCCGAAGGCAAGAGCCGTCTTTGGTTTGCCACCGGTGGCCTTGCCGACAATCGCCAGCGCGTTGCCCACCGTCAGATTCTGGCTCTGCATCGCGTCATCATTGACCGCCGATGCAGTTACGGGCGTCACCAGACGTTGCCCGTTGAAGAATACAGCCATAGGTTAATGACCTCGCTTATGCAGGCTGATTGAGAAATGCTTCGTAGCGCGCCGTGTAGTTCTCCACGGTATCGCTCAGGCGACCGGCCACGCGTTCGGTGTGCTCGAATCCGCCGATGAGCTCCACGCGCTTGTCCTTGGTGGACAGACGAATGCAGAACTCATTCAGGGACAGAGGTTCGCTCGCAACTTCAGGCGTCGCCTTCGCGACGGTTTGGTTCTTTGACATTTTATTGAGCCTCAACATCGATGTCGTTGATTGTGCCGCCAGCCATATGGCCCACACGGACAGGAGCGGTGCAGGTGAAGTCACCCGTCACCAGGTAAATCGGCGTTTCACCGTACTCGCCGTTTACAGCGTCTGTGTCGCTCAGGGTCAGTTGCGGAAGCACAATACCCTTGGCAGCGAACACATTAAGGTTGCCGACGATCACCCGGCGAATAGCTTTGCGCAGCTCGATGCGCTCATCCGGGTTGAGAGACCAGCCTACCATGTTCAGGCGGACGTTTGCGAGCCAGCCTTCCTCTTCAAGCCAGGTATCGTCTTCCTCGTCGGTGTACTGCCCGGAGACATCCTCACCGATGCCGCGGATTGACGGGGATTCCTCTTCCAGAGTGACCGTCACCAGCGGGAACGAGATGTTCATGTTCATCGCAGGCGGAGCAGTCAGAACCTGAATGTAGCCAAGCTCATTCATCAGGTTGCCGCGCTCGATCTCGACGGTCAGGCCAGCTTCCAGGCGATCGCGCACCAGCGACAGAACCTCTGTACTGTGGTCCTCATAGGTCGCCATCGGGGTGCCGTAGTTGCCCTGCCCTCGCACCCAAGCGCCGTTGACGCGGTAGAACGGCGTGTAATACGCGCGAATATCGTTCTGGAGCGAAGTGCAATCCACAAACGCCCGGTCATCGCCTTCGTATGCGACGAGCGCATACGGGTCGTTCTCGTCGGTGATGTCATCCGTCCCTTTGCGAAGCACGCGCCAATACTCCGCGTTTGCAGGCGGAGTCAGGTACAGCTTGAGGGCGTTGCCGATGGCAACCGGCTGGATCATGCTAATCATGAGGGAAAGTGTGCCATCACGACCTGCGTGACGGCATAATCAGCCCATGGCTGACCTGAAATTCTCGATATCCTTCGACCTCGGCGCGAAGCTGGACATGCTGAAGGTCGTCAACAAAGAAGTGTTCCCACTGCTCAACCAGGCGGTGCGGGCTGTCACTGCCCAGACCGCGTACAACTGGACTGAGGCCGTCTACGGGGCGAAGCTCTGGAGCGGGGAGAAAGATGCCTATGTGAAGTCGATCTCGTGGAAGATGACGGGAGACTTCAGCGGGGAGGTTCAGGCCACCTACAAACATGCCGAAGAGATCGAGAACGGCAGACCGGCTCGCGACCTGAAGAAGATGCTCAACACGAGCCTGAAGGTCCGCGTCAACAGCAAGGGCGCCCGTTTCCTCTACATCCCGTTCCGCCACAACACGCCGGGCAACGATGCGTTGGCCAGCTCCATGCCACCCAGCGTCTATGCGCTGGCGCAGAACCTCGAGGCATCCATGATCACGGGCCAGACGACACGCGTCTCCGGCCTGAACGCCATGGACATTACAACCAAGCAGTTCCTGACGACGCCGCAGAACACCTATTCGTGGGGCCAGAAGCTGCCAGCCGGCCTCTCGCAGAAGCTGAAGCCGCACCATAAGTCTGACCCGCACGCCGGAATGTACCGGTTTGACACGAGCACGCCGGGCGGCGCGAAGAGCAGCGCCTACCTGACGTTCAGGACGATGAGCCAGAATTCGAAGGGCTGGATCGTGCCGCCGAAGGATGGCCTGCATATTGCCCGGAAGGTGGCCGACGATATGAAACCGAAGGCCAATCTGGCGTTTCAGCAGGCCATCAAGAAGACCCTTTCTAAGAAGTAGCCGGTGTTCGGGCCGCGCGACCGTACAGGTGCCATTTCCTCAAGACCACGTTTTTCGGCAGCCGCATGCCAGAGTGCTGGTTACGGTCTGACGGGTACCCGTCGATCATGAAATACTCGCTGAACCGGTCGCCGGTGATGGAATACGCCGTACCTGGCGGTGGCTCGTTTTCGGTCCACGTCAGGCGCCCGTTATCGTCCACCTTCGGAATGCCGCCTTCCACCATCTTTCTCGGATCTGCCATGTCCCGCCAGAAGACGCGGGTGATGGAATTCACCTGATAGCGTAGCTTCTCGGTCGGAGCGCCACGGGTCAGGATCTCCGAAAAGCCGTCCAGCCCGTTCAGGGTCATTACCCGGTCAAACTGGCCGCCGCGATCCCACATCGGGCTGTTCTCAGGGATGGAGAGAACCATATCGCCGGTCTCGTACATCCCCAGCTTGGCCCAGCGCTCCTGCGTCTTCTGGGAGGCGACGCCGACAGTAGTCTCAACACCCTTCTCCCAGATCCTGCCAATGCCGGTGCAGAGTGGGCAGCGGGGATCCGCCGCCCCGCTGTTCGGGTTGGTGCATGGGCAGGCGTAGGACGCCCGCCAGACGACCTTCTGCCCCACGTTGTTGAGGTGGCGATTGAACGCCTCTCGATTGAAACGCATAGCTCCCCCTTAGATGACCATTGACCGGATGCCGTTGATCTTCGCCTGAAGGCCACCGTTGGAGCCGTCCGGACCGTCAATGATGTGGTCGATGGTTTCCTGATACTTCGACACATCCACGGAGATGGACTGGCTCAGGCCGTCAGCGCTGATGGAGCCGGACTGCGGCAGGAACGCTTCGGTTACAATCTTGCACACCGCCTGCTTCTTGATGGCGTCAATCAGCTCGGGGTACGTGTCGGCCACGTTGGACAGGCCAGCGGTGTATTCGAGCTGGATCATGGTCGGAACGACGCTGCGCCAGCTCAGCATGGTCATCCCCATGACGCTGGTCGAAACCAGGCTCGCGTTCGTGGTCGGCAGAATGCGCAGGTGGCCGTATTTTGCGTCAATGCGGATCCATTCTGCCGGGATGTCAAAGTACGAGCCATTGGATGACGGCATGGCGAACCGCAGGCGCTCGACGGAGATGACCGGGCGCTGGCGGGTAACAATGAAGCCCCACTTATCGCGCTCAAACATATCCGGCGTGTAGTCGTAGCCGACCTCATGCTCCCAGGCCATGCCATCGAGGGCGTCGATCTGCTCCTGCGTCGGCGGGGTCGGGAAGAACCGCGTCGGCACCAGGGGAACGCGGAGACGGTGGGCGATCTCGGATTCCGCAGCGCGAACCTTGTTCCAGATGTAGTCATCGGAAATCTTCACGTCCTGCAGGACGCCGGCTGCGGCCGCCATCAGTTGTTCGCGCCGGATGTCGCCCACGACGATATCCTTGATGAACAGGGAGGTGCGGGTCGGAGACATCAGCGTCTCGACGGCCAGGCGGTAGCGGCGGATGCCGAACCCACCGATGAGAGCCAGCATGGCTTCGCCAGGAGCGAGCTTACTGGCCTGCTCGGCGCTGAGCTCGACCTTAACGGAACCGCTCGCCCAGCCTTCCGTCTCGGACAGGTTGAACTGCTCAACCAGTTGCGTGCGCCCATCCATCTTGAAAATGGTGGCCTGCACCGAACCGCTGACCGGGATCGGGTCGCCATCCGCCAGAACGTCAACGGTGAATGTAGCGGCATTTCCGGCAATGAGTGTGGTCATGGATTGCCCCTGTAAAAAAGGCCGCACGCAGCGGCCCCTTCATTAATCGATGTGCGGAACGGAGGATTAGAAGACCTCGTTGTTCTCGCCTTCGCCTTCGCCTTCGCCTTCGTTGCCTTCACCGTCAGCGCCTTCGGCAGCTTTGCGAGCGGCTTCTTCTTCAGCAGCCTTACGCTCGGCTTCCGCCTTCTCAGCGGCTTCCTTCTCGGCGGCTTCCTTCTCGGCCTTCAGGCGTGCCTTGCGCTGGGCTGGAGTTTCTGCCGGAGCAGGAGGCGGAGGCGGATTGTCGCCTTTACTGGTGTCGTCGCCATCTTCGCCTTCAGCACCATGCAGCACGTAGCCAGGGATGCTGAGGAAGAGGGCGGCAACGGATTCGCTCACTTCTTCGGACACCTTGCCCTCAACGCCTTCCAGCGCGGAGAACTTGACGCCGTTGATCAGGTCGCTGGCGTGTTCCAGCGTGCAGATAATCTTCGACATTCTCGATTTCCTTCAAAAAGAACCGGGTGCCGTGAAGCACCCGGTTGCACTGGAGAATTATTCAGCGAACGGGCGCCACTTGGCCTGGCTCGGCAGAATGTTCTTGATGTAGCCGTGGTGTTTCGGCTTGGTCACACGCAGGTAACCAAACAGGAACTGGAACCAGCTAATGACCGGCATGCCGCCAACGCCAAACGGCAGCGGGATCTTGATCATCGGCTGGAACTGGCGCCAGCCGATTGCGTCGGCAGACGGCCCCATGTTCAGCAGCGGAACGCTCACGGTGCCCGGGATGTCGCGGTTCAGGTCGGTGAAGGTGGTGGTAGCACCAGTCTTCGCGATAACCTTGACCAGACGCAGGTCGTCAACGTTGTCGGTGCCGTTCTGGCGGCTGCGATAAATCGCGTAACCAGATTCGGTGCCGGCAGCAGACTTGGTGATGGTCAGAACCACTTTCTTGCCAGCCGCGACGGCTACCTGAGCAGTCTTCACGATCTGGGTTTGGCCTTCACCGCCAGCGCCAATAGCGGCTACAGCGTAGAAGTAGTTACCAGCGTGGCCGGATTCGAAGTAGGAATCCACGGCATCGGTCAGTGCATCAGCAGTCACACCAGCCGGTTTGAACCCAATGTTCTTCGCCGCGATATCCGGGAAGTGGTGCTCGAATGGATACACCATCGGGTTTTCTTCATCGTGGATGAAGGTATCCATGTTGGTTTTCAGCACGCCGCCCTGCAGGCGGATGCCTTCAACATGACCGCCGATCATCGGGGTGTTACCACCCTGCGGGATCCAGCGGAACGCTGGGTCAAGACCCATGTTCAGGTCGTTCTGCACGCTGACCGGCAGGAACACGTCGGTTGAGCGGCCCCATGAACCATAGCGGCTCACAGCTACGTTGATTTTGGAGAGCGGTTCAACGCTGTTCAGCGGCTTGGCACGCATGTCGATAACGTTGTCATCCGACATTTTGCCAGCAGCGATCTCTTTGTCGATGATGTTGAAAATACCATCGAACTGGGTCGGAGACGCGTCAGCGTTACCATGATACAGCAGGTAGTTGCTGTCGGTCAGGAGCTGGAGGGCGCCATTGCGCTCTTCCACCGCGGTCGCTTCCACGATGTTCTTGCCGATGTTCAGCACGTAGCCGACCTGGCGCAGAGACATCAGGAATTTGACCAGACCAACTTCACGGCTGTATTCGCCCTGTGCGGCACGAACCACGCCCATCTGGGAGTTGGTGGAACCACCAAGGAAGCCGCCGACATTGCTCTGACGAACGTATTCGTCAACGATGTTGGTTGCTTTGGTCTGTTGCAGGCGGTTGAACAGAGTGAAGTGCTCGTTCTCCTGCACGGTGGTCTTCATCGCGGTGTCCAGAGACTGGACGCCCAGCGCACCACCGCCGTCCAGCGTTGCTACGTCGGTCTGGTAGTTGCTGGCTTGCAGCGCTTTGGACAGGTCGCCCAGACTTTCGAGCGCGCCGCCCTGAGAGGCACCCAGCGCGGCAGCGCCACCCGGGGCCATGGATTGAAACTGTTGAAGCAGAGCTTGAGCGTCCATCAGGAGTCCTCAAAATTTAACGATTTTCTATTCCTAACCAGCAGCGCTGTTAGGATGGTTCGTGGTTAGGAATTGGCGATCTTTTGCAGCAGAGCTGGGTCAATCGCAGCGCCCTGGCGCAGACAAACATCAATGGTGGTCAACTGAGTGCCAGTGATGATGCCTTTGTCGAATGCGCTGTTCGCCTTCAGCATGAACTCCTGCGGAGTGATGCCATCAGACTGAGACTTCGCCAGAGGCTGTTCGCCAGCAGGTGTCTTCTCTTGTACAGTCACGACGGTCTTGCGACCACGACCCTGACCGGCCAGCTCACCCACGCGGGTTTGCAGAGACTTAATCAGTTCGCCCTGCTGAGCGATCATTTTGCTCTGACCCTGCATCAGTTGCAGTACCTGCGGCAGCGCCTTCGCCAGTACATCACCCTGCTCGGTGATATCGGCCTGTAAGGATTTCAGCAGTTCGGTTGCGTCGATGACTTCTTCGCCGTCAGCAAGGGTCAGAGACTTGGCCATCGGCTCATCGCCTTCGCCTTCCTCATCACCCTCGCCTTCGCCTTCGCCCTCACCTTCACCCTCGCCTTCGCCTTCTTCGGCAGCAGCCTGGATGTTTTTGTCGTCCTGGCTATCTTGCGGGAGTGCTTTAGCCAACGTGTCTTGTGCTTCAGTTTCAGCGTTCAGCTGCTCCAGAAGCTCTTGAAATTTGCTCATTGCAAGCTCCGGTTAATAAGACTTGATTTTAGATCGCCAAGAAAGCGACTTACCCATTCTGCCGCCGCGTCAGGCGGTAGATTGAATTCATGGACCGAGTAGGCGATGAGGCCGTCTTCGGTCTGGCTTTTCACCAGCGCGAGGTCGAGTGCTTCGGCCATGCGCTCACGGAAATCGAAATACGAGTACGGCATGCTGGTGTAGCCGACATCAAGGGACTGCATGCCCAGTGCGCCACCACCCGTCAGCGTTGCCACATCGGTGCTGTAGCTCGCCTCAAGCGCCTTCACGACAAAGCCGTTCAGGGATTTAGCGAACGTGCCCATAGGCATGGACTCGGCACACGGCAGATGCTGGTTCACCGGAGTGCGGCTCAGGCCAACGTTCGACCAGCGCACCTTGTCGATGACGGCTACCTTGTTTTTGGTATCCGGGTCGATCTGCATGCTTTTCGCCAGCACAGCACCGCCAACAGACGGATACCAGCGCGCCGGAGGATTCAGCCCGGTCATTGACTCCCAGACCATATTGGCCTGTTCAGCCAGCGGCCCTTTGCCCTGATAGAGCTCAGCCTTGACGAAGGTGCGTTCGCCATCAATGCGCACATCGACCGGTCGCCCGATCTCGTAGGTCATGGCGTCCTTCATCCCGATTTTCGGGCCAAGGATGGTGTAGTGGTCGATGTCGATGTTGCCGAACTTCAGGAAGAAGTCAGCGCTCTCTTCCAGCGCCTTTGCGAGAACGCGCTCACCCTGCTGGTCAACGCCTTCGTTGCTCGCCTCGAAATAGATGAAGCGCTTCCCGCTCTCGCTTGAGGGCGTCGCCTTCAGCATCAGGTCGAAGCTGATATGGTCTGGAATGGCAGCTAATTGCTGTTCGTCTCGGTTCATGAGGCATAGGATGCCGTCACGACCAAAGAAAACGTGTCAACTTATTTGAAAAAAAATTCTCGCAGCGGTACGATTGATATTATTTGAGTAATCGAGACAACTATTATGGAAGGAAGAGTGTTTGGCCTGCTAACCGTGCTTCATGAAGCCGAAACGTCAAAGCCTGGAAAATATTATCTGTGCCGATGTGAATGCGGTAATCAGAAGGAAGTTAGGGGAACGGCGCTGAGAAGTGGTCATACCAAGTCGTGTGGATGTCAACGCAGTATCGGTGCCGGCGAAAAGAAAAAGGATCTTTCTGGTCAGAAATTTGGGATGCTTACCGTAATCCAGCCAATAAAGGTGAAAGTTGACGGTAAAAACAAAGGTCAGCGCTGGCGGTGCCGCTGCGACTGCGGAAACTACGTCACAGTGAGAGGCGGTCTTCTCGTTTCAGGGAACAACAAATCTTGTGGGTGCGCTGGCAACCTTCCCAGACCAAAAGACATCACTGGACAGAAATTCGGGAGATTAACCGCTTTAGAGAGAACGGTCGCCAAGTTAGACACCGCATACCTATGGCTCTGCAGGTGCGATTGTGGGGAATATGTATCGGTCGCGATAACAAATCTGACAGCGGGGCATACGAGAAGCTGTGGCTGCTTGCGCAAAACAGCAACGATGTCAGCATATCAACATGTAGCAAGGAGAAGGTTGCGGAAGAAGCAAGCCATTGCTCCTTGGTTCTCTGAATGGGACCAGTTTGTCGAGGATGAGGCTCACATCCTGATTGCGCAGCGAGAATTGGAAACTGGAATCCCATGGAATGTCGATCACATGATACCGATAACCGCAACCAAAATTTGCGGTTTGCATTGTGGAGATAACCTGCAGGTCATCCCTGCTGCGCTAAATTGCGCCAAAAGAAACCGGCTGGTTTTCACCGAGCGTAATGAGTGGTTGAAAGCATAAAAGCCGCCCGGAGGCGGCTCATTTGCGGGTTTCAGACAGGCACATCGCCCTTAGATCCTGCCGCTGGATGGCGTAGCAGGTTGATGAGTCATGGCGCGCCTTCGCCCGGCAGTATGTGCGCGCATCAGGGTCACTGATGGTATAGCAGGTGCCAGCGTCTGAGGTAGAGTCAGCATGCGCGATTGCTGAACCCAGAACGCCGATTGCCAGAATGACCGCTGCGGTCAATAGTTTCACTCTGTACTCTCTCCAGTTCCGCCGAGAAGATTTCCCAGCCATTGTGCAAAGTCTGGATCGTCTCCCGGCTCGTCGTCAAGCACTGGAACCCATCTTCCGCGACAATGTGGATGAGCGACGCCTGCGGGAAGCCACCACATCTCGTCTTCCGTGCGCGCCACCAGGTCATCCCCTACCCTTTTTCGGGGGGAGGCCGAGCGCCCGATGTTGTTCTTGCCAGGCCAGATCTGCGTCGTGCCATCCTTGTCCGGATGGTCTGCCGGCACCACCTCGGCAATGCGCCCGTGGATCTTCTTGCAGAACGCGCAGGCGTTACCATATTGCTCGACGCGCTTCACCTTGGTGAACGGCTTGACGCTGGCGACAAAGCCCTGAAGCTGGCACTCGCCCGCCTCGGTCACGGCAATGCGGCGCCAGTCGCGGTTGAGCGGGCCGAACGCGTCCAGCAGCTCGCCCTCAAGCGATCGCCCGGAGGTGTCGCCGGTCAGCACTTTGTCCTCAACGTGCCGCATGACGACGCCCCGCATCTTGTGGCGGACATCATCGGTCAGCGCCCGCACGTTCTCCACGGCGCGCAGCTTGCCAAAGGCCAGCGTGTGCTGCTCCAGTGGGGTGAGCTGGAATGCCTGCGTGGCGGCCGCAACGGTGGAAGGAAGAGCCGCCAGAATGGTGTCGGCCTGCTGCGGTGTGGGATCGGCTGCCATATTGGCCTGCACCTTGCCCATCAGCCCGGCTCGGGTGGACATCCACTCGGCTTCGGTGGCCAGCTCGTCAGCGGGCAGGTAGCGCTGCACCACGTAGTCAACTGACATCATGTGGTCATCCAGCGTCCATAGCTCGGGCGGCAGGCTCTCGAGGTAGATCTTCACGAGCGAGAGCTCATCGGTGTTCCAGCGCCCCATCATGCCGGGCGGAGTCGGGATTGCGTCTGCCGGCTTGTGGTTGACGCCGGTCTGCCAGGCAAGGATGGCCTGCTTGACGTGCTCGAGGCGGTCGAGGCCGCGTCGGGTGAACAGCTCAATCAGACGGCGGATGAGAACGGACTCGTGCGGCGCCCAGATCCCGCGGTCGTGGTCGTGGGTGGACTTGAAAATGTACTCCAGCGCGTCGTTGGTCGCCGGAACTGACATAAGGGAAAAGTCGATGAAAACGGGACGTGACATGGCGGATTCCGGTATCTGGTGAGAGGTTCTGCCCGGTAGCTGCAAAACTACCGGGCAGGGTTGTCACCATTCGACTACCCTTGCGGGCTGGTGACTGCGTTCTCTGGTTCGCCTGCAGTAGAGCCGAAGCTCAGTCTGGACCAGCGCCAGACAGGAATACCCGGGGAATTAGCCCTCCCCGGCCCCAGCAGGCTCGTGGGGTATGCGTGGGCGTAAATCTGTTACGGTTCGATGCGGAACGCCGGGAAGCCGAAGGACTTCGCCATATCCTCATCGCCTTGTTCTGCGTTCTGACGCTCTGCACCTTCATCCAGCAGCTTCTGGAACGCGGCCTTATCGGGGTCATCCCCCTGATCGCCATCGGCACCATTGCCATCAGAGCCTTTACCCTCTCCGCCAGGCTGAGGCATGCCGGGCTGATCCATCGCGTCCTGCTGCTTCTCGGCCATCCACGCCTGCATCAGCGTCTGGTTGAGCGGAGCGTTGCCCCAGTCCTCTTTGATCTCATCCCAGTTGCGGGCCTTGCGCGCCTCGTTGACGGTCAGCAGGGTCTTCTCTTCATCCCAGACCTGCTGCTCGTCCTTCTCATCAAGGCCGGACCAGCGGAACACGTATTTGTCGGAGAACTCGGACACGATGTAGTCGGAGAACAGATCCTCGAAATGCGACAGCAGCGGGCGCAGCCCCTTGTCTTTCGAGTTGATCAGCTTCTCTTCGGTGTCGGAGCCGGACAGCGAGCTGGTGCCCGCGGTGAAGCTCTCAAAGTTGATTTCGTCCGGCGCGATGCCGTAGATGGCGCAGATGATGGACGTTAAGAAGGTCATCCACTTTGCGAACATGATTTCGTTCACGTCCACGCCGAAGTTTTCGAACGCCGCCTTCGATTCCTGGTTCTTCGACACCATCACCGGCAGCGTCCACGCGTTGTTGATGCCGCGCACCATGCTGTTCCAGTACCGCTTGAACGAGCTGATGTCGTCGGCGCTGTAGTCGCCTGACAGGTGCAGCAGCCCTTTCGGGATCGCGTTGGAATCGAAGTATTTCAGGTTGTAGGTCATGGCGTTCAGGAAGCCAGTGACCACTTTGACCAGCAGCTCGGTCTCTGACATGCCATAGCCGCCAGTCAGCACATCGGTGCGTGGGTTGCGCGGCACGTAAATCAGGTCGTCGTAGGTGTAGGCGGCGCGCAGGTTGCCCTGCACCACCTGCAACGCGAAAATCTCGTCGTCGCCCTGGTAGCCTTCCTCGTTGCACAGGCGGATGGTCGCCCCGTCAACGGCGTAGAAGCCATCCAGACCAAGGCTGCGGTCGCGCTTGAACTCGGTTTCAATCGGCGCGCTGTCCAGCACCAGGCTGTCACGGACGATCTTGCTCATGAAGTTGGAGAAGTTGTCGCGTTTCAGGCGAGCACGCTGGCGCGGGTTGGTTTCCCAGCCGCAGTTGGTGAAGAAGTTCTGCAGAAGCTCGATGGACTGCTGTTCCTCCTTCTGGAGCTTCGTGCTGGTCTGGTTCTTCAGGCGGACCTGGAAGCCCGGCCCCTTCCCGCCTTCCGGCACGCGGCAGAAGCGCTTCACCTGACGGATGCGGGTCATGATGACGGCGGACAGGATCGGCGTCTGGTCCACCATCTGGCGCATCATATCGAAGCCGAATGCTGACGGCTTCTCGTAGTAGTCACCCAGCATCTGAATCTGACGGTCGTCCAGCCACACGGACTGCATGCCCGGAGTCTTGTTCTGAACCGCCTTGCTCGGGAACGGGATCACGTTCGGCTTGCGCAGGGACTTGTAGAAGTCCTGCTCTTCCTGCTGCCGTGCGATGAATTCAACCAACGGCAGCATATCCTTCACAGAGGAAGGCATAGCGTCGGCTTGAGCTTCGCGCAGGGCATCCTGGCGCTCGTCTTGCGGCGCATCAGGATTATGTGCGGTCTGGAGTGCGATATCAGTCATAGTCGAATATTGGCATCACGACGATTTGTTTTGCGCCATCATACAGTAACGACCAAGAACACAATGAAATATTTTTGAGAAATACTTGCGTTATTCATTTTTGATTATGTATACTCCTTTCAACCCAACGATTTCGGGTGGAACGAGAAGCAATATCTACCTGTGACTGTTCAGGAATATTGCTGAGAATTGCAAGGCGGCCCATAATCCAAACTGCACTTCTCCATAAACAGTTAGCCGGGGTTTTTATCCATACGTTGGCCCTTCCAACTGGCGGCCGCGCCGGTGGCGAACAGCGGCAACAAACAAGACGGCGGTGAGAGTCCGCACTGGAGACGTAACCAGTACACAACACGAATGTCTGCTCGGGTGGTTCGATTCCACCTTGCTCCGGCAAGCCTGGATGGTGACAGGGAGCAGCCAATCGGTTGTGGAAGCACAACAGATAGTTTTCGTAAGCGACTTTGCGGACTTTTTAGAAACGGACCACAAAGATAAATGCAAACGATAATGCGTTCCTGATGGCGGCGTAACAGCCTATAAATCAGTGAGGTCTTCCGATTCCTCATAAACAAATTCGGCGCACTGGCCCGGTGTGATTAATAACGGGCACCCACCAATGAGAACGTTGGACAGTGGCGATGAGATTTCGCAACCCAGGAGCCAATAGATCGGGGATAGTGCGCATAATACCGATTGAGGTGAGTGCTGGAATAAGCATCGGGAGTCATGACCCAGCATGATGCGGGAAAGCCAGCCACCGAGAGACCCGGCAGGGTAAACCGGCCTTCCGCTTGGTTATCAAGCAAGAACAGCGTTCTCATTCGTGGGTAACAACGGGCATATCGCCTTAGTAAATCCCGCATCGGTGCAGCGCATAGACCGGTACTAGCGTTGTCGTCAGCTCCACGAAACGGAGCACCACAATCAAAGAGCGCGGGCGTGCAAAACTGTAGTGGCCTACTCATGTGAAAGGGAATCCCAGTCCCAGAGTGTAATAGGGCGCGGTTCGCTCTTTTTGATTGTGGTGAATGCGGCTATGCGCACGCGATGAAAGGCAAATGAACCATTTCTTGTACCATGAGATTGTTCGTCAGTTATGGATAGTCATCGCTGGATGGTTTGCCGCCAGACAGCACCGGGAGGCACCCGGCACCACAATAATTTGCTCTGCCTATTAGCCGTTTCATCCACCTCCCGATGATTCAAAGGCCCGGTTAGTAGGCAGAGCAAATTCAGTTCCGCGCCCGTTGAGGTCTTTCACCAACAGAGAGGCATGATGATAATGTTCTACTCGACTGGCGTGCTTTTTATTCGTGACGGCATACTGACACCAGATTCCTCAACAAGGTGGTGATCCTCGTATCTCGGGCACTGCCCCGGCCACAAGGATGCGGTATGCAGCCAGCCAGAACACTGCCGTGAAGGCAATGCCAGGCACAGACTTACCTTAGCGACCAGCTACCATTGCGACTGCCGTTTAGCCCTCTTCGTGAGGGCATTTTTTTGCGCCACGTTGTTGCATTACTCAAATATGATGAAGTAATATTAGATCATCATTTAATCAGAGAGCACACGACCATGCCTAACCCGAACCACACCCTTTCATCGTTCAATGCCCACATCGCCAAAGGCGAAGGCACCCGCCAGACCAACGGGCTTCCTGATGGCGGCAAGACATTCAACTGGTCTGAACGCGTGGCAGCTCGCTCCCGCAGCCGGAGAGTCGAGCGTAAGGCGCAATGAAACGATCTAACGCATCGACTTAGGAATTTAGATCTGATATGCCGCTTAGCCGTAAGGAGTTATCCCATGAAACTACGTACCGTTTTTCTTGCGGCGGCTGCTGGCCTGATGCTGACGACTGCCGCGCAGGCTGAAGTTATCGCCGCGAAAAAGATGAGGCTCGACCCGTCGCACAAGATGCTGATCATGCTGTCTGATGAGCGCTACACCTGCGACGGAGACAAGAACGGACGTTTCGCCCGCATCATTATCGCCCGTGATGGTGCCATGAACCCGTCACAGAGCTACAGCGCCTGCTACAGCCACGAGGATGGCGAGCTGAGCATCATCTTCTGGGATCCGGTCACCAACGACCCGCGTGACGCAGGAACACTCCAGATGTCTGAGGCGTCCTTCGATAAAACGCCACGATTCAAGGGCTGGCCCGGCGTAACGAAAAGCCATCAAAGTGATTACCAGAAGGAAGCTGATGAGCTGTTCGAAGCCGTACTCGACTATGAGAACGAGAAAGCCCAAAACAAAGCCCGCTGATGCGGGCTTTTTCTTTACTCCTGCGCGATGAACCCCATACAGCCCGGATCCTTCGGCTGAACAATCATCCCGATCTCACGGCACATCTTCGTTTCCGGGTTGTAGTTGATGCAGCGCCCGCACACGTCGCCGTAATATTGCACCGACTGAATCTCTTCCATGATCGCGCCGAGCTGGCCCGGAACGCCAATGGCCTCCGGTTCCAGCGGTTTGCGGTCTGGCGCGCCTACATCCGGCAGGAGGAACGTGCTGGTACCGTGAGCGCGTGCCCATGCCACGTCGCAGAGCATGTTCGCGTAGCTGGTATGCGGGTCGATACCCACCTTCACGACGCGGCGGCGGTATTTCTTCTCTTCCTCGTCCTTCTCCGCGATCAGCGCGGTACGGGTGAAGTGGAAGAACGCCAGCTCCTTACAGACGGCGACGGTCTTGCGCTCGCCCTTCTCCAGGATCTCCTGCACCAGCCCGTCAGGGTCAGGGAACAGGCAGATGGTGTTCTGGAAGCGCTTCATGGACACCTGCATGCACTTGTACTGGTCGAGGCGAACGGTCCAGCGATCGCGCTCTTCCTCGCTCGTGCGTCGGTCTGAGCTGTCGAGCTTGTTCGTGTCGCTCCATGCGAGCATTTCGCCGTCCATGTTGCCATAGCCCGCCAGAAACACCTTGCCCGGGTGTCGGTTCGCGAAGCGGTGGGCGTCATTGTAGTTCGGCAGGGCTTCCACCACGCAGCACTGGACACCGTAATCGACCATCAGCTCATCGCAACGGGCGAACGGGTCTGCGTCATAGATGTACTCCAGGTGGATCGTGGCCTGCCGGCCATCGGGCAACCGCTCCTTGATGATGGCCACGTTGAACTTGCCCATCTGGTCGATTCCCATGAAGGTGCCTTTGGCCTTCTTCTTCCACTGCAGGCCGAGAGCCATGCCCACTTCGGCGCACTTGTTCATGATCTCGAGGTTGACCGGAACCTGTGACGGGTCGGTATACGGCTTCCCGAGCTTACGGTTGTAGTAGTTCTTCATGTCATCGGCTTCGTGGTAAGCCGTGATCATCTCCCGCGGGGAAATGGTTGGAGACAGGAACTGCGGGAAGTGAACCGAGCGGATTTCCGCGTCTGGGTTCTTCGCGATCCACTCGCCTTCCTGCGGGTCATCGATCCAGCCCTCGCAACTGTAGCAGCGGTACCGATACTCGCCGTAGACGGTCGGCTCTCCTGGGCGCTGCACGTTCCGTGGATGGTTCGGGTCAAAGCCGATGCACTGCGGGAAGTGCTCATCCAGCACCTGGCCGGTGCCGCAATGCGGGCAGCGAGTGTGGAACTGGTGCTGGGTGCCCTTCTTATACCACCAGTGGATATCCGCGTCCGGCCAGTTGGCGGTGGAACCCATCAGCGTGTAGCGGATTCGGGATGCCGACATACGTTCGCGGGTCTTCTCCATCGCCGCGATCTCCATCTCCTGCACCTCATCGAACGACACCACGTCCATCGGGTTGGATTCAGTGGACGCCTTACCAGTGGTCCAGAGGAAGTGGAATTTGGACGAGCCGAGGTTACGGGTTAGGACGTTACCCTCGCCGCCCTTGGTGCCGCTGGCGTTCTTGTCGGTCATCATCCGGTAAACAGCCGGGATGGTTCGGACAATCGGCATGAAGCGCTCAGACGACTTTCCGGCCGCCAGGTTCTGCACGGGCATGAACATACCGATTTTGGCCGGAGCGAACTTCAGCGACAGGTAGATCATCGCCAGCATTTCCATGACGGTGAAGCCAACCTGCGTACACTTCATGATGACATCGATGCGGTTGAACGCTTCCGCGTGCGTCGACGGGATCAGGTCATAGATGAAGTTCATCGCCGGGCGGTCAGACAGGGTGAAGAAGTGGCCGTCCACCTTCAGCCCCTCGCGCTCCAGGCGCATACACCAGTCTCGGAAGGTTTCGTTCGGACCAACGACGCGCTGCGCGTCTGTGAGCTCCACGGCCACATCGAGGAATTCCGCTTCGAAACGCTGCCGGCGCTCCGGCTCTGTCACCTTCTCCATCTCCGCCCGCGTCTCGTCCGGAAGGTGCGGGTTGGCGCGAGACGGGAACTGCCAGGTGGACCAGTCTGGATCGTATGAGCCGAGATCGAATAGGCGGTAGAAGTCGTTGTTCTTGCCGTAGGCGCCGGAGAGGAACCACGCCTCGCCCTGGTGCTCGCGCAGCGTCTCCGCCAGAAGGAATTCCCACGAGCTGAGGAACGACTGAATGCGACAGACATCATCGACCACGATCAGCCCATACTGCTCGTATATCTCGGCAGGCTCTTCCATGGAGTAGAAGTCGATGATCCCGCCCGTGATGAGCTCAATGCGCTTCGTCCCGGCGTGGCGCTTGCTGGCGCTGGTCACCGGCTTCACCAGCGGGTCAATGGCGCGCATGATGGTTCTGCGCACATCGATGATGGCGTCTTCGGTCGGGGCGAACCAGGCGACCGGAGGACCGCCTGCGATGGCTCCCCGGGGAGACGCGAGGATCACCTCAATGCCGAGCGTAGTCTTGCCTGCCTTCTCGCCCATGGCGACAGCATTGTAACGGCTTGCCTTGTTCAGGATCTTCTGCTGCACCGGCGTAGGCCGCGGCAGCTTGATGGATACTTTAGTCATAAAATGAGTGTTGGCTCACGACGCCAGAAAGGTGGCGGTATTGTATCAGAAAGAACCCCGCCGAAGCGGGGTTGTAATTACGCAATTCTGAGGATCAGTGGAAGATAGGCGTCAGATGCGCTAATCTCGCCATTGTACCACCCCGTATCGCCTGGAGCTGCCACAGCCCAGTACACACGCAGACGCGTGGCAAGGAAGTTGGTATTCGCCCCGTTGTACGTGAGCGCCTTCGTCCCGGTGCGTTCTACACCAACATACGAACTGCCGCTGTAGACGGTCTGTCCCCAGCTACTATAGCGCCATCCTGCACGATAGCTATCTGCCTGCAGCTCAAGCGCGCCACTCATGGCTATGTGGACGTTTCCATTGGTCTGTCCAAGAAGAATTTCCACTTCCGCAGCCACGGCCTTGCTTTGCGCCGGAACAATAAACGCCTGCTTTGCTCCGGTGTTTCCACGGACATTCAACGGAGACAGAACCGCGGCATCACCGAAACCGACGCTACACTCAGTGATACACTCGTCATTTGCGCCGCCTTTGAATCCATACCCGCTGTTTATCCAGCTAAACGCATTGGCGAAGCTACGGGAATGGGTGACCAGTTGCAGGTCTCTGAACTTGAACACGGTATTATTGAAGCGGCGCTTACAGGTGCTTTCCGAAACCGTGCCACTGCCAGTCACGCCCGTGAGAATGAAGTTGTGAACATCAATGACGCAGTTATCAGTCTCAAGAACAGTATTCGCTTGCGTCGTGAACAGAACGCTGTTGCTCGCTTGCGAGCTGACGCTGCTCATGATCTTGCCTGGGTGCGTCTTAACCGTGGTGTTCCGTAACCTGATCACCGCGCCGGCATGTGATGACGCGAACATGAAGCTGCTGTACGCGTTACCAGTAACAGAATCAGCCAAGCGGAAACCGGTGGTGTCGATCACGCAGTTGTCAAAGTTGGCAATGGGAGCCTCAAGGGAGAACCCGTTGAATCCCGCATAGCCGTCTGGGACGTTATCAAGGACACGGAACGAGCAGTGGCTGAACGAAATCTCGCGCTGCTTGTCAGCAATAGTGCCGTCGATAAGACGGTCAAGGTTGCTGACAAATGCCTTCAGGCAAGATGCGTTACCTGCCACAGCACTCAGCGCGTCAGCCAGCCATGTTTTGTTGCGGTTCAAAAGGAACTGGCAGTTTGAATAGTGGTTGTAGTTCAGCTTGTCGGCGCCGTACTGCGCGTTGTACTGCTTGTTATCTTCGATATCCCGCAGGATGTTGTCAGCAAACACGCAGTTCGCAATAACCATGCTTCCCACGCCGCTATGGCGGTCGAACCCTTTGCGATAGTTCTCATAGAAAGCGGCGCCATGCACCAGAACGTCATCGACATACTGCGACGCTGCAATACCATAGCCGGTTGCGAGGAATCCTCTAGTTCCATTGCGGTAAAATTGGCCGCCGCGAACATACAGGCTGTTGCAGAATGAGAACCAGAATCCCGTGCTGGTGTTTTCGAACCCTTCGCAGTTGATCATGGACACTTTCGTGCGGTTGCCAATCGGAAGGTTCTGTGCGTCGACGCTGAACCCACGGAAGTTGCCACGCTGCATCTTGACGTTTTCGAAGCGGACGTTATCGCAGTCCTGCATGTGTGAGAACCACACGGAACCGTAATAGACGCTGGGGTTGCCCGCTGAAGGGTCGGTGCTGTTGTCGATAGGCCCGCTCTTCGTCGTGCATTTGGCGTGCAAGTCTTTCCAGACTACGCGCTTGAATCCCGTCAGGCGCAGCAGCATAGACGCAGTATCAGGCTGTACGTTTGTACCTATCGTGTCTGTTCGCTCTTTGATGAAGTCAAGAATAGTCGCATCGTTCCCAGCGCCCTGGATAACCAACGTATGGACATTGCTGTCGGCGGCCTTTGCTATCTCGCCCTTAAATCCAAAGTGCCCGGCTGGGATATTGATCGTTAGAACACCGTTTTTCACCACCCCATTGTTCAACGCACCCTCTAACATTGGAGAGTTGTCTGTAGCAGTGATGCGAGTGCCATCGTTACCGTCATAGAGAGCAGTACCGGTATAGTCTGACACTCCACCGAAATCGGAGATAAGGCTATTCAGGGTGCTTTTGTGGATCAGGTCCAGCTCATCCTGAACAGTCTTTCCTGATGCCGTTTTTACCTGCTGAGCACCGGTGTTCTTGCCGAGCTGCACCAGAGCGTCATTCACAAACTCTTTCCAGTTTGCCAGCGTGGAAGCCGGCTCAGCCATCAGCATGAAGGTTTTGCTCACGTCGCTGCGAATAGCCACGTCACCGCGCTGAGCTGTCAGCGCCAGCATTGCGCTCTCGCTTGAAACGGGGAAGGTGTCGGTAATGGCGACAGCCGGGATCTGCTCGACCGGGATCTTACCGCTCTCATCGACGGTGGCCACCTTCGCGTCCAGCGTTGAAATGGTCTCGCGCAGGCGCTCACAGTCATCTTTGAGCGTGTTGGAGTTAACAGGGAGTGCCAGGTTAAGCCTGGACGTGCGTTCGTCAATCATGGTGGTCTTCTCTTATGAGTGTGCCACCATTGTGCTGTCACGATGCGGGATGGGGGATAACGGCCCGCCAGAGCAGCGGGCTGGTTAGGTGCATCAGCGGTGCCGGATATCGCCTGACATGGTACTGACGCTGCCGCCGATAGTGCCGCAGGTCACGTCGCCAGACATCGTTTTGACGTTCCCATGGACATCCCCGCACTGAACATTGCCGCTCATGGTGGAGACCTGCTCACATGTGCCAGATACCGTCACATTGCCGCTACCAGCATCCAGCTTCGACACGTCGCCGTAGACATCAATTTTGATATCACCGACGAGTTGGCCGTCCTGAACAACACCATCGACGGTTACCTTTCCGTTGACGATGCTAATGCTATTTCCGGTGAACTCCCGACCGTCAATGACAACGCGGCCTGTATTACCTTTAATAGTTAAGCTCATTTCCTTTCTCCTGCGCCCTATGAGCGCCCGGTGTTTGTGTTGGTTGCCGCCAGCCGTTGAAAGCACTGGCGGATTTCGTTCTGAGATTCAGCCTTGGGAGCTGATCCCCAGCTCCTGCTTGTCGTCGTTGAGGTGAACCGCCTTCTGAGCAGACAGCAGGATGTCGTTGAGATCCTGCGCCCGGTCTTTGTGCCCGCGCAGACCGGCACAGAGTGCCTTTTTCACCAGATGCTGCAACGCCGGGTCGGTGACCTGAAACGCGTCTATCACGCGGTAGACATCGACGGTGACAGCCACCGGTTTCCCATCGGCCCCTACGCCGACGATGGTGCGGTCATATTTGCTCATGACGCGTCGCCTTTATCGGCGGCACGGTCGATGCGTTCGATTTCAGCCAGAATGAGCGCGCCAGCTTTCACGAGATCGCCGCGTGGAGATGACCGCTTGTACCACTCAGGATCCCACGGCCACCATGCCGGAACAAAGTTTTTCGCCCCGTCTTTAGCGGTATCGTGTGCATGTAGCGCGTAGCACCCTGCGGCATCGGCCATGCTGCCATCAGCGTGCTCGTCGTCATGCTCTGGCGTCCAGCCCTCAGCGGTAACCTGGCGCTGGCGCTCGGCTACGACGCTCTGCACGGCAGCAGTGGCGCGCACCCACCCCAGCTCGCGCATCTGCGCTTCGTCCAGCGCTTCGATTTTTTCGCCATTTGGCAGCACGAGGATCAGGTTGCCGAACGGAACGAGCTTCCGCAGCTCTTCGCCCATAGTGCGGGCAACGCTGACTGGAGTATCGCTGCCCAGTCTGAGCACCACCACGGTGCCCTGTTTAATGTCCAGCGCAGAGACCTGCGTTGTCAGTTCTTCATTGTTCACACATTAGCCTTAGAAGCGCGTTCCGCTTCGAATTCCTCTTTGGTGATTGGAACGCAGGACAGGCGGTAGTAGTTCTCGCCCACCTGCACCGTTTGTGCTGCGCCTGTAGGCGCGTCGTGCATCATGTAGCCAACGAACGCAGAGACAACCTCTGCCTGTGCCTCCCGCTTCACCAGAACTCGCCCATCTACCTCGCTGGCCTTGTAGATGTAGATCTCGCCGGTGAGGGCCGAAACCCCCACCTTGTACATGCCCAGAACGTTGCTGCTCATACTGCCCCTTAGATGGCCGAAGCCTTGCGGTTATCTGCCTTACGGTCAGCCTTCAGGATGACCACCGAGACGGACGCGCCGTCGAATTCGTTATCGTACACCTGCGACCAGTCGAGATCCCAGCCCGGCAGGATGTCTTTGTTTCGCATCCCTGACGGCAGGATCGCCACCAGACGCCCGCCTTTCTTCACCAGAGCGGCAGCCGCCTCGACGTGAGCCTTTGCGCGGCCTTCTGAGAACGGCGGGTTCATCAGCACGCGGTCGAAGATCGGGTATTTGATGGTGTCAGCCCACGCGATGAAATCGGCCTGCTGCACGTTGAAGCCCTTGGCCTCCAGTACCTTGCAATGCAGCTTGGAGATCTCCACGCAGGTGGTGCGGTCGGCTGGCATGTACTGCGCCAGACCGCCCTGCCCTGCACTCGGCTCCAGACACTTATGCTCGTCGCCAATCTCGGCCAGCTCCGCGGCGATTTCCGCCAGTTTGGCAGGCGTCGGGTAATACTGGTGCGATTGCTGGTCAGGGATGCAGCCGGAAGCGATGATTTCATCCAGAACACTGCCCGGCTCGTAGTCGAACTCCCAGATCGCGATGTTCTGGTGAGGACCGGCCATCACCTTCACACCGCCGATGCTTTCCAGCACCTGTTCAGCCTGAGCGCGCACGGCCTTATCGTAGGTGCTGCCATAGCCGAACGCACGGTTGAACGGGTTCGTTGTCAGCGGCTGGCGGGGTTCTTCCCAGCGATCAGCCCGCCATGGTGTGTGCTTCTCGGCCTTCATACCGGCCAGCTCGCCCAGCACCGCGAACGGCAGCGGCTTGCCCATCAGCACAAAGTCTTTGAGCTTGCGCTTCGGCTTCTGGCGGAACTGCGGCGGGATCGCCAGCGGATAGAGCTGCGCCAGAATGCAGTTGAGACGCCACGCCATTTCCGGGTGAACTTCCAGATGCGCTGTGCCTTTCAGGTAGGCACGGACGCGCAGCGCGCCGCCGTCCAGCGTTAGCCACTCGCCAGGGCGACGACGGGCAGCCGCGAGGGCGACATCGGTTGCTGCCCACCGGTTCGGCTCATCGCGTCCCATGAATTTGGCGATGACGATGCGCAGGTCATGAATGAAGCCAGCCGTGCGGTAGTCCGTGCTGCCCCACTCGTTGAAGACGCGGGCGAGGATCATGCGCTTGCCGAAGCCTTCCGGGCGGTTCGTCACATGCTCGCCTGACAGGGCGCGGAAGATGCCGTCCACGCGCTCAGAGAAGAACTGGTGACGGGCATTCAGCAGCGCCATAATCGTTGGGCGCACAGCCTCTTCCTCGAAATCAGGCAGCGGCTCGACAGTCCATTCCTTCTGTACGGCACCGCGATCCAGATCGTACTGGCTGACGCGCGGAGCCTTCACGCCCTGCGGGTTGCGGATCTGCTCGTTCCACTGTTCGCGGCGGTTGTTGGGCATGTACTCGTACACGTCCGTCATGCTCAGCGCCTTCTGCCAGAACTCGGCGTTCAGGCTGGCGATGGCACCCGGTATTTGGAACAGCTCGACCACGCTGCGATGCCAGCGGCTGCGGTCGTCCGTGTTCCCTTTCAGGAAGTGGTGAACCGATGCGCTGTGCTTCTGCACCAGCTCACCCATCATTTCGATGTCGGCACGGAGCTGCTTATACTGCCCAAGCAGGCCATCCAGCAGGTCGGTCGAGGCAGGAGCGAAAAACTCCGCGCCGTCGACCAGCTCACCGTGGAAATTCTGGACGACAGCGTTCATTAGCGGGATTTCCGGGTTTTGGCAGTTTTGCCAGCGCTACCAGCGCCGAACATGTCATAGTTGCGGGACTGACGACCGGAGTACGGGCGAACAGGCTGCAACCCTGACATCACGCCCCAGACGCGCGAACAGGCATCGTGGTAGCGGTTGTCTTTGATGCTGTTTTTAAAGTTCGGGTAGTTGATGTCCATCACCGCCTTGAACATCGTATCAGCGACATCGGCGCGGTCGATGAAGGCGCGGAACAGGTAGTCGCCGGACGCGTCGCGGATAACCTGAGCGTTCGGGAAGACCGCTTCAATGTGACCTTCCACACGGGCACGAACCACGAGCTGGGTAGGATCTGGCGCTTTATCGACCACGGACAGGAAAGCATTGTTGAACATAATCCACATAATAAAAAACCCTCGTTAGTTGTTTACTTGACGAGGGTTAGCTTACTCAAAAATGATTAAGGTTACAATAGATCATTCTAATATTTTTTTACTTGGCTTTTCTGGAGCTTTACCAGCGCCAATACTTTCGGCAATCGGATGATCCGGCCACATATTAAGTAATTTGTACATTTTGTCTTTCGGAACGAGGTGAACGGCCTGCGTTTCCCAGCCCATGTGGACAGGCGAGCCGCCGACGCGTCGCGCCTTGTACATCCGCGCCACCGACGTGGTGCGCTCGTAATCCCCGATAAAGCCGGTGATCTCCACCTTCAGGCCGGACTCTTCGAACGCCTCTTTGATGGCGTTGGCCTGCAGCGACAGCTCCGGCTCCGCAGTCCCTTTCGGGAACGTGGCCTCGTAGCCGCCGAACTGGTTGGTGGGCGAAATCACCCAGACGCGCCCGTCAGGCTCTTCGATGATGACGCCTGAGCTCGCGTGCTTGCCATCGGGCAGGTGGAACGGCGGCTCGTGCAGGTCATCGTTCACGCCGTCAACGTAATCCCAGCCCTCCAGGGTGCGAGGGGGGTTCTTCCACTTGGTCAGCGCCACGCCATTGAGGGAGGCAGGCACGTCGCCGTTCGGCACGAACGTGGCCACCGCCTTCGGGTTGTGCCAGGTGGTGTGCGATGACGCGTGCGTCGGGTTCTTGATCTGCACCTTGTGGCCGTTCTCGCTCAGCCGCGGGTGGTGGTAGACCGGTTTCTCCGGTGCTGCGCCCGGCCCATCTTTGCGCTCATGAGGCGGCACATAGGTGCCATCCCGGCGCGAATAACCCTTAACGTGAGCCTTCAGGAAGTCCATCAGCGCAGCCCCAGAATCAAATTGGCGGTATCCTCGAGCATCGTTTGCGTATGATGCTCGGCCTCTTTATCACCCACCCGGCCAGCTTCGTGGCTTGCCGCCAGGCTCGAAAGGGAGGTTCCGACCGTCAGGAACAGCAGCTCGCCGGGATCGTTCACGCCATCGACAGCCGGCACAACCAGCTTGATGCGGCGCCCAAGGCGGGTCTCGCAGTTCCACGGCAGCGCGAAATAATCCGCGTCGCGGCCCATGACAATAGCCCCGTAGTCGCGCGCCAGGTCGCGAATGCGAGCCTGCGCCTCCGGTCCGGTCAGCTTGTCTTCCAGGTAGTCACGGCGAACCGCCACGACTTCGGAGCCGAACTTCGACACCAGCTCGCGCACCACGTCCGCATTGCCCAGCGAGGGGCGCGGGTCCATGCTGAACCCGAGATCCACCTCACGCCCGCGGTCGTCGGCACGCTCCGGCGTGCCCTCAATCTCTTTCTTATCGGTCATAATCTATTCCTCAAATAATATACATTATAACCCAAGGTCAGGCGGAAGCATAAGCACTTCCAGTTCCATTCGCTTACCGCTGCCGCCCGGAACCATCTCTTTCTTGAGGATGACGAACCTGCTGTTCGGCAACGTGGTGACTTCCTTCTCGCCCGCGAACTTGCCGGAACCGAAGCTCTCGACCGCCTTCGCGCCCTTAGCGTAGTGAATGGTGATGCGGTGCGGGCCGAAGTGCGAGGTGGCCGTAGGCGACATCGAGGTACACATAGGGCCGGTTGCCTGAAACACAGTACCGTCCGGCGCGCTCATGATTTTGTCCACCATGTCCTTGGTCATGTGCTGCCAGCGGTAGACGGTCGTCCCTTCCGGCTGCTCGGTCGCAAACTCCATCGCTGCCTTCGCCACATCAGACAGCTTGTTTCCGGCGTGGTCCATCTCCTTACCCTCGCGGAACAGGTCGTTGTAGCTGCCTGACGCCTGCACAGAGAGGACGAAGTGCTTCGCCAGCTTCGACCCTTCCTTGAACTTCTGGTACGCCGCGTCGATGGCCTGCGTGGTGAAATGGGTGATCTTCTTCGGCATGAACTTCTCTGCCGCTTTGTGGACGCCACCCAGAACCACCCAGAAGCCCATCTTCTCGTTCGAATGGACGGCGTTTACGGTCGTGCCGAATTTCTTCGACGGGAACGCCATATCCAGTTCGTCCAACGTGTTCAGGTCGGATTCCTGGAAGATCTTCAGCGGCTGCGGCGGGTTCGCGATTTCATCCAGCGCCTGAATCAGGTCCTGGTGGAACTGCTGCACATGCTTCGACGGGTGCTGGCCGACCGGGATCGGTTCGCCCTTCGGTTCGCCAGTGGCAATGTCAACCGGCTGGAACTTGTAGTCCTTCAGCTTGTTCAGGTTGCCCGACTTAGCGATCGCCAGCATTTCGCTTTCGACCTGCTGGTTGGCAGCGTTGACCGGAGCCTTGCTCGACAGACCGGCACCCGGGCCATTCCAGTTGGCGAAGTCATGCGCCTTCGGCAGGCGTTCCTCTTTCACCGGCAGGTTTTCCGGGTCGAGGCGCTTCTTCTTGACCTTCACGGCCTTCGGATACTTCGCGATCAGGTCGTTCTTGCGCGCAATCAGCGTGTCAGCCAGTGCCTTGCGCTCGGCCTTGTCGCCCGGGCCGAAGTTGTTCACCATGATGCGGATCTGCGCGTCGGAGATCTGCGCGACCTTCGCCACTGACGCGGTGATGTCAGCCTCGGACATCTTGCCGAACACTGCGGCCGCCTGCGGGTTGATTTTCGGATCGCGCAGGCTGTCCAGCTCGGTGACGTGCTCACCGAACGCCTTCTTGCTGCCCTGCGCCCGGTACATGAGAGAGCCACCGGCGTCGACGCGCATGGCGTGGCCCTTATCATCGATCTGCAGGTTGTCGTAGGCCAGACCCACCACATCCCAGTTCGCGAGCCACGCGTCGGCAGCGAAGCCTTCAAGAACGCCAGGGGTCTGAGCCAGCTCCTTCGGAGACGCCTTCTTGACGTCCTGCCAGCGGCTGGCGATGCCCACCTTGCCATCTTTGGTGACGAGCTTCGCGTCCTGAGCGTTCAGGCCCAGCGCGGAGTACAGCTTCGCGGCCAGCACTTCGGCTTTCGCGATGTGGTCGTTCTCAGGGAATTTGCAGTACCACTCGACGCCGTTCTCATCCTTGAACTTCCCGCCAGGGTTCGAACCGCCTTGGCCGCCTGTCTGCGTCCAGTGATCCATGCTCTCGAGCTGCTTCGGCTGCTCAGGCTCGGCGGCCGGCGCCGGAGCCTGCGTCGCCTTCGGTGCCGGTTTGGCTTTCTTCACGGCGCCAGTCGATGCCTTCAGCTCGTCCACGAACTTGCCGAATGCAGAGAACGCGGAGTTTGCACTGGCAACAGACGCCTTACTGATCTTGATCCCGTCGATGGTGACGGTGACCTTGCCGTCCTTGTGGTTGGTCAGCACGCCCTTGAAGCCTGCCTTGCCCTCAGCGACGATCTTCGCTTTCAGCGCCTCAGCAGCCTTCTTCATCGAATTGAGATGATGCTGAGCCAGCCCGGTGAACTCCGGGATCTCGACATCAGCCGGGCTGGACGGCGCGGGTTTCTCCGCAGCCTTCTCTTCACCCATCTTGTGCCAGCGGCCATTTTTGAAGACCAGCATGCCATTGGCACCCTGCTTGGTCTCGCCTTCCTGCGGGCCGTCGTTTTCGGAGCTGGTGCTGCTGCCCTGCTCTGGATTGTTCTTCTTGATGTGCGCGACGACATCCTGGGCATAATGGAGCACCGGCATCGCGTCCGGCATTTCATCGGTCAGTGAATACAGGTCGTAATACAGGCTCTCAGCTTCGGTGAGATTGCCGTTCTTCGCATATCCCTCGAGCGTGTTGACAGTATCGGACCACTTAGCGGCATGCGCTGGCTTCTGCGGCAGACCAGCATTCTGCTTCTGGTCCTGTACGAACCCAAGCGCGCCAACGGCGTACTCATGCACTGCCTTCGCTTCTGACGATGGCAGGCCAGCGGTCTGCTCTACCTGCGTCTGGAGATAGGCTTCGTTCCCGGCAGCCATCTGGGATTCGATCTCATTCACGGTCGAATTCCAGTGGACACTGGTGAGTCCAGTCGGCTTCTGCGGCTTGCCATTGGCGGCAGGTGCAGGAGACGCAGGCTCATCCTTCGGCTTCTCAGCAGGCTCAGGCTTAGCCTCAGCCTTCGGTACAGGTGCAGACTCTTCCAGCGCCGCCAGCGCCGTCTGGGCCAGCAGGTTCTGCTTCTTGCCGTAGGTGTTGACGCCAGCCTTGAAGTTCTTCAGCCCCTCGATGTCGCCAGCCTCAGCGAGCGCCTTGATCTTGGCGACCTGCTTGTTGTGGCTCTTCGCGTTCTTGTTGCTGTCAGGCAGCAGCATGTTGTCCCAAGGGATTTGGGCCAGTTTGCTGGATGCGTCGCCTTTCGGCTGCTCTTTGGCTTCCTGCTTCGCCGGTTCCGGCTTTTGCTCCGGTTTGGCCTCCTGCTTCGGCTCCGGCTTATTGAGCTTCACCTGATACGGGTGCTGCGCGGTGACATAGACATCATGCCCCTGCGCCTTGAGCTTGTCGGCAGCGGCATTGGCCTGCTTCAGGTTAGCGAAGGTCTTCCCGTATCCGGACGGATTGGCCAGCGTGCCCTTATCGGTGAATTTCGGCTCGGCGTTTTTCTTCGGCTCTGGCTTCTGCTCAGGCTCAGGCTTCACGCCCTCTTTCGCGAGCTCCTTCGCCTCCTGCGCAGCGTGCTTCTCTGCGTCTGGGTGCTGGACATCTTTACCAGCCGGCTTGCTGGCCTGCGCGTGAGCGATCGCCGCCTGGTGCAGCTCGAGGATCTTCTTGCTGTTGTCAGTCTTGCCCTTCCACGTCTGACCCTTATCGGTCGGCATGAACTGGAGCGCGGACAGGTCACCGGCCTTCGCGGCGCGGATGATCTTCTTCGCAACCTTCTCGTAGTAGGCTTTGACGCCCTTGGTCTGCTTGCCTTCGGCAAACTCCGGCACCGCCAGTTCAGCGTCGGCTTTCTTCTCCGGCGCCGGAGCTGGCTTCTCTTCTGCCTGCGGCTCAGGCTTCGGTTCAGGCTTCGGCTCTGCCTTTGGTTCTGGCTTCGGCGCGGGCGCTCCTGCCTCGATTTCCGGCGCGGTCTGGACGGCAGCATGGGTGCCAGCCTTCTGGCCCGGAGTCACCTTATGGTCGCTGCCCAGCAGGCCGAGAACGTGGTTCGCGATGATGGCGAGCTTCTTGCCATACGTGTTCGTGCCGTAGCCGCTACCCAGAATGCCGGTCACATCACCGGCGACGGCGGCAGCTTTGAGCTGGTCGAGCTGCTTGTTGAAGGTGCCTGCGTTGACGTTCTCCGCGGGCAGCTTGAGCTGCGCCCACTCGTGGTCGGCCAGCGTCTCCTTCTGCACCGGCTTGCCGGCGGCATGGGGATGCACAGAAACAGGCGCGCCTTTCGGAGCTGGCTTATCCTGCGAGGTTTTGTGCCAGCGACCATTGAGCAGGTAATACCCTGCCTGGTTCGCAAACTTTTGGGATTTCAGGAGAACGAGTCGCATAAAGAACGCCGCATGAAAATAATCATTGCGGCAATGCTCGCATCACGACCAGACTCTTGCATTTAGGACTGGTCTGGCACATTTCTTGCCATGCGCCGGAGGTGACCATGCAGGCACGACGCGTAAAACTGTTTCGAAGCGGAAAAAGTCAGGCCGTCAGGATCCCGGTGGAGTTTGAGTTACCGGGCGATGATGCCGTCATGCGCCGTGAGGGTGACAAGCTGATTATTGAGCCATATCCGAAGGTGAGCGGGATTCGCGAGCTGCTTTCCGAGTTGAGGAAGGAGCCGCCGCTTGCGCCGGAGGATCAGTTCCCTGATGACATCGACGCTAACCTGCTCCCGCTGAAAGACATCGACCTGTGATTAGCGCCCTACCTGCGCCCTAAAAATTAACGTGAGCGGCAAGTGATTGATTATCAACGCCGCTCACGCGCATATCGTCAGCTTACGTAGCTGATCTACGCTGCGGACTTCCGGTATGCTGCCGGTGTGGTTCCGGTATCCAGCTTGAACACCCCGGTGAAGTGGCTCTGGCTGGAGAAGCCGCAATCGTGCGCGATCTGCACCAGCGGCATTCCCGTGACCTGCAGCAGCTTCTTCGACCGCTCTACCCGACGCATGCCGATAAACTTCATGACCGTCATGCCAGTTCTGTTCTTGAACAGGCGACTGAAATGGAACTGGCTCATGGTGCAGAGATCTGCCATCTCCGCCAGGGTAATTGGGCGATGGAGATTTGCGTCAATGAAATCGACCAGACGCTTGAACCTGAAATCGGACAGCCCGTAAGGCTTCTCTTTGAACGCCGTAGAAGCTCCTGGTGAAAGTGCCGAGATAATCCCCAGAGCGAGCGACATCGTTGCGGACTCTACCAGCATCGGCCATGCGTGATATGTACTCGCAAGGCCAACGCTCAGGGCGGCACCAGCAAGCGCCGTGACGGTTGCCTGCCTGACGCGTCTACCGGAGAAATCAATCAGGCTATGGTCGATATGACCTGTAGCGGCCTGGGCGAATGTCGCCTGTTTCAGTCTGATGAAAGCGCTATCGACAACATCATGGTGCTCGCACGAAAGCTCTGATCCTGCCGGGCTGTAAATCAGGTCACCTGACATCACCTCGTCACATAGCTTTTTGCACCCTTCCCAGAACACTGACAGCCTGCCAGGATTGTTCATCAGAACCACGACGTGATCGTCTGTTTTTAAGCTATCAGTACCTTTGTGCCCCTTAATATCGTAGACATTCAAATCAAACACAGAATGACTCTCCGCCGCCTCGCAGCGAAGTCTTGAAGTTAGATCCATTATTTTTACCCTGCTTACCCCCGGCTTGAACGCCGGTAGCGATTGAAGGGGCGGCTTCTACTTTCGTCGGGATCGTCTGGAAAGGCGAAATTACGGTTTTCCACCTTACTGCAGCGCATAGCTGAGTATGCTGAGGTGCAGAACGGCTAAGGTTCTGATGAAGATCGTGAATCAGCCGTCTTTGATTCAGATCAAACATTCTGATGTAGTCGTTACCTTGACTTTTCGTGACATTTTATGAAACCGCCTCCCTTGCTATTGGTAAGGAAATTCCTTACATGATGGGCAGCCATGGAGGTGACCCGTGATTACCAGCAGGATGACCAGCAAGGCCCAGACGACGATCCCGCAGGCGGTGCGCAACGCACTCAACCTGAAACCGGGCGACGAGCTGGCCTACCAGATTGAGGATGGCCGCGTCGTGCTCATGCGCGCCGAGGTAACGCAGCAGGCTGACGATCCGTTCGCGACGTTCAGTGAGTGGGACAGCGAAGCGGATCGGAGAGCCTATGCCAATCTTTAAGCAGGGGGATGTTGTTCGCGTACCCTTCCCCTACACCGACCGGAATACCCGCCAGCACAGGCCAGCTCTGGTCGTTTCTGGCGGTGGAATCGGACCAGATGGCTCACTGCTATGGGTGGCAATGATAACCAGCGCCGAGAACCGGCAGTGGGATAATGACGTGGTGATTTTCGGTCACGAGAAGGCGGGGCTTCCCGCCCCTTCGATGATACGACCAGTCAAACTGGCCACCATTGAGGCATCGCACGCAGACCAGCTCGGGCGTGTCGATGATGAGACGCTGGGAAAGGTGATGGCGACGGTCAGGGGGATCGTCGCCTGACCCTCACAGCGGCGTCCTGCGCCCGAGCTCATGCCAGCGGTACTGGTCACCATTGATGATGCCGCCGCAGTGGACGCAGCGGAACTTGGAACGGCTCACCAGCGCGCTCTGCTCGTGCAGCTCAAAATCATGGTACGGGCAACCGTTCAGTTTGGCGTTATTCTCTTTCACCTGCTCAAAGATCGCCTGAACATCGCTCTTCGGTAGCCCGGAGAACTCACTGAGCGCGCTGACACCGTTGTAGGTGCCGTTTTGGTTCTTGTGCTTATCAAGGTCCATAGACCCTCCCGTTATCGGACATCTTTCACTTTCGCGCCGAAGCGCTCGATAGCACCGAGAAGCGCGGACTCGCGATCCCGGCACTGGTCTGTCAGCATGGTGGAGTGTTTGCCATCAGTGAACATGATCTCCCACTTCGCCATGCCATCCATCTGCCGCGTCTGGTCCTGCCTGGCGGCGATGATGGCTTCCTGCTGTTCTGGGGTGAGGGTCAGCGCCATCAGGGTACCTCCGCCAGTTCGACGTGGCCTTTGTAGATGCCGATGCGCCCGTAGCTGTACGTCCCGTGCGGTGGATTGACCGCATAGAACTCGCGAAATCCTCCCCATCCGTAGGATCGCAGGAACAGGAACATGCCATTCGTCTGGACCACCGGAACGGCGACGGTCGTGCCGCGAATTTTCACCCAGTCGCCTTCTTTGAATTCATGCAGCGTCGACCGCTTAACGGCCTCGACCATGCCAGGTGCTGCCGCCTCTCCTACCGTCAGCCCGGCGTGGAATGTGAAGCGCCCATCAGCGCCGAAGTGGCGAATGTGCTTTTGCAGCCCGCCACGCGCCAGTTGGCGAGCCATTTTCCTGTTGGATTCAGTCAGTTCTGGCGGGAACACCTCACATGGGTCGTAAGGCTCCGTCGCCCCTCTCTCGTTATACCTGATGAGCCGTGGTCTGTCGTGAATCATGCCGCCTTCCCTCGCTTCTTCCCGTACAGCGCTTCGATGCTCTCGATGCGCGCTGGCACCAGAGCCGCGTAATCGGGGTTCAGTTCGCACAGCACCGCGTCGCGCCCGTGGACGATCGCTACCCCAGCACTGGTGCCGCTGCCGCCGAAAGGGTCGAGCACCGTGCCGCCGACAGGACAGCCCGCCAGAATGCACGGCTCAATCAGCTCAGGCGGGAAAGTGGCGAAATGCGCACCATTGAACGGGCGGGTAGCCAGGCTCCAAATGTTGCGCTTGGCTCGCATCCCATCGGGGATAGTATCTGCGCGGTCAGCTCGGTGTGTTCCAACGGTCTGACCCGGGATGACCTGCGCTCGTTTGCTGCCCTCGCGGCGAAAGTTGTCGCGATTGCTGACACGCTCCCTGCCACGGGCTTCTTTGTCGGTACCGTGCCCAAAGCCAACACCACGGTTAGCACCAGTGTAAACCGCTGGCTCGCGGATCGCCTCGTGGTCAAAGTAGTATTTCGACTTCTTGCTCAGGAGGAAGATATACTCGTGCGCCTTGGTGCAGCGGTCGCGAACGCTCTCCGGCATCGGGTTCGTCTTGTGCCAGATGATGTCTTGCCGCAGGATCCAGCCGTCTGCCTGCAGAGCGAACGCCAGACGCCACGGCATGCCAAGCATCTGCTTGTTCTTGCCCCACGTATCGCCCATGTTGATCCAAATCGTGCCGTCATCGCGCAGAACGCGGCGGACCTCGCGGAACACATTGACCAGCTTCTGGATGAACTCTTCCGGCGTTTCCTCCAGACCGATTTGGCCTTCAACGCCGTAATCCCGTAGGTTCCAGTACGGCGGACTGGTGACGCAGGTATGGACGGACTGCTCAGAAAGTTTCTTCAGGGATTCAATGCAATCGCCCACAAGCAATTCATATCGGCTCATATATTCCTCGCCGCGTTGTTCGCGGCTTGTTGATTGTCATCACGCCAGCAGTGCTGGGCCATGTTTCCCGGTAATTTGCGGGATGGCTAAAGTGTAACTCAATTACTCAAATATGAGCAAGGAATATTGAATTTGCGCCCTATATGCGCCCAGAAATGCCCGGGCGCATCGCAAGTCATTGAATTGGAAGGGTGGATTAGGCTTGGTCGTCAGCCTTTGTGTCTGATTTAGCGCCGGTCAGGTTGGCCTGAGCCATCACGCTGCGGGCGTACTCTTCCCGCTCCGGCGAATTGTATTCCTCGTGCAGCATGACATCATCGTTGATGACCGTTCCATGCTCGACCCAGTTCTCGCCCTTCTCGACGGAATACTGCTTGTCCTCATCGCTGGAGAGAGCCACCAGCGCCATCGGAGGCTGGTCTGCGCTGCCATCAATCATGGTGAGGATCGAGAACGCCACGCCATCACAGCGCGCATGCTCATCAAGGCCCGGCAGAGTGGCCCAGTATTCGACCATCAGGCGGACGTGGTTCAGGACGTTATTGCGCAGCTCTTCTGCGGTGTAGGCTCGTGGGGTGGGTTTATCTGGCATGAAGCCCTCCTGTTACAGAGGGCTTCATAGCGTCGATTGAAGCGGGATCCAACCAAATTGATCTACTGTTGCACTGGTGGCGCGCCGATGATGATTTGGGCCACGCCCGCAGCGTCGGCTGACGCCTGGCAATCCGGACATGCGGCGAAGTGCCCCTCGAGGTAGATCGTGGCGCCGCGCGCTGCGTCTCCCGCCAGGTTGATGGCGCTAACTTCCGCATGCGCCGGCTGCTGGCAGATATCCTTGCATGCCTCGTACCCGGTGAAGTGCTCAGCGCTGGCGCGTGGGCAGACCTCCTGCGGAACGCTGACGCCGTTGGTTCCGATGAACCAGCGCCCATCCAGCGCCACCAGCGTCGCGCGTACCTGCGCTTTCAGGCATTTCCCGGCCTTCCGTGGCTCCAGGATGATGTTGAGGCGGTTCAAGCTCCAGCCTCCGGTGTCTGCGTAGCGGAGAGAATAGCCACTACATCAGCGAACAGAACGTAATCACCATCTGGATCTTCGCTCATATCAGCGCCGCAATCTTGCCCGCATGAATCACAGTCACTCATATCCAGGTCGTAGCGCTTCAGGCTGGAAAGATCCGGCACCGCGACGGGCTGCGGGGCTGGCGCTGCGATCGTCAGCATAGCGCCGCTATACCTTTTCATGCCCTGAACAAACGCGGCCTTCACTTCATCGGTGACGCCTTCGTTCAGCTCAAGCACCAGCGGCTCCGCCTGCTTTACCGCCAGCGCGATGCGGGCCATATTCTGGATATCACTTCCGGTATACCCAAACGGCGGTTCATTGTTTGCGTAGTATTCCAGCCGCTCCACGCTAAACCCATCCAGTAGTTCTTTCACAGCGCCTCCATGAGGTTGATCAAAGTAAGGTTGCCGGTGAACACGGCACCAGTGTCGATGTAGAGCTGGTTGCTGTAGCGCATAGGCTGGTGAGCTGGCGTATGCCCGAAGACGAACAGGTCTGCGCCAGGAATGAACAGGTCGGTCTCTGGTACCGCACCAGCCAGATCCATCGACGTGCTGACGCGATCGCGATTCCAGATGACCTGCTGCGCGTCTACCGGATCCCCAAACTCGTATTCGCCATTCGGGTAGTCGGCGTGGCAGATAACGAACTTCTTGCCGCCCTTCTCCAGCTCAATGATCAGCGGCAGCTCTGCCACCTTGGGAAGCAGAGATTTCAGGCGCATATCCTGCTCGTAGTCGAGCTGATGGAACCAGCCACCACCATTCGACATCCAGTGACCGAAGCTGCCACCATTGAGCAACGCATCCAGCATCATCTGCTCATGGTTGCCACGCACCGCGCGGAACCACGGCTGGTTGATGAGGTCCAGGCACTCGACGTTCTCGGCGCCACGGTCGATAAGGTCGCCCACGGAGATGAGCAGATCCTGCGCCGGGTCGAAACCGACTGCGTCCAGCCGGTTCATCAGGTTGGAGTAGCAGCCGTGCAGGTCTCCGCAGACCCACACGTTGCGCCAGTTATCGCCGTTTACATTCTGGTAGATATCCTTCACATAGCCGCCTTATTAGGGTTGTTTGCAAGGAATACAGCGCGGGAAAATCCTTCCGGTGTCGCGCTGCGGATGTTGGCCCGCTCATCACTCGGCGGGCATTCATGGATGCGGTTGTCCGGATACCAGTCGTTCACCAGGCTCGCGAATGACGTGCCAGCAACGGCCTCGATCGCCTTTTTCTTCGGCACCATTCGGCCGCATGCGAGTTTCACCGCGTCGATAGACGCCTCCACCATCGGGTGCATGTTCTCGATCGGGGCGACGAACCCGTTTCCGGTCCACAGGCAGGTCTGCTTGGTGTAGTTGTCATCCACGCAGATCCCGGTGAACTGGTACGGGTGGAACGTGTAATCCGCCGTGCCGAAGATGCTGCTGAACACGCTGACCGGGTTCTCGAATGCCCATGGGCAGCCAGCCGCCAGACCAACCATCCGGCATTGCTCAGCCACCAGCGCAGCCTTCGCCTGAAAGTGCGGGTCTTTGGCTCGCTTGGATTCGAACCAGCGTGAACCGGAAACAGCGACGTCCGTGCATGGCGGGAAGCCGATGACGATAACGACGTTCTCGGTACGGATGATTTGCGAGAGCCGCGGCATCGCGTCGAGGATGGTCACGGAAATACGCTCAATAGGACCGTCGATCGAAGTCGCCTGGTGCTGCGGGTCCACCAGCACAGCACGATAGCCGGCCTCTACCCACGGCTTCGCCGCTATGCCGGTCAGGTCGCACAGGAAGATCGCTGTGCCCTTATATTCGGAAGTCATAAAATCCCTACCGCGTTGGTTCGCGGTTGATTGTTTTTGTCACGCCAGTAGAACTGGGATGCTGTAACGCGGGACTTGCCGTTACATCGCGTGAATAGTAACTCAGTTACTCATTTATGAGCAACAAATACTTTGCGGTGCGCCCTATCTGCGCCCTATCTACAAACGAAAACGGCAACGCATTGATTTGCATTGCCGTTTTTACTTACATCGTCAGCTTTGAACTCTGTTTACTGCTAAAACACATCCGTATCGGTGTTGCCGGTGACGATTGGCCCGGTCTTCCGTTCCTGCCACTCTTCGGGGAATTCCTCGCCCGTGATGGCGTGAACAGCGCGGCGCCCGGTGTAGTCCTGCCAGCGGCGAACGATGACGTCGACAAAACGCGGCTCCAGCTCCATCAGTCGCGCGCACATACCCAGACGGTCAGCAGCAATCAGCGTAGAGCCGGAACCGCCGAACGCATCCACCACGATATCGCCGCCGCGGGCTGAGTTGCGCAGCATGCGCTCGATGAGCTCCACCGGCTTCTGCGTCGGGTGCAGGCCAGACTTCTCCGGCTTCGGCACGTTGAAGACGCTCGACGGGATCTCCGCCAGTTCTGCCTGACCGTCCACGACCAGAACGGCATCGCCCACTTTGATGAGCCAGCGCCCACCCTCGTCGCGGGAGATGAGACCGCCCTCGCCTATCTCCATCACCGTGGTCTGTTTGCGGCCGCCGTGCCACTTGTGACGGCTCCCCTTCTTCCAGCCGTACATGATCGGCTCATGGATGGGCTGGAAGTCAGCCATGCCCAGAACCATCTGGTTCTTCTTCCAGATGAGCATCTGGCTGAAGTGCAGGCCAGCGGCTTCGAACTGCTCGCGGAACTGCCCAGCGGCCTTGTCGGAGTGCGCCACGTAGATGGCCGCGCCCGCCTGCATGACGGCGAACAGGTTGGAGAACGCGTCGTAGAGCAGCGCCTCAAACTCTTCCTCGCTCATCTTGTCGTTGGCGATCGACCCGGTGGCGAAGCGCTCGCCTCCGAGGGTCTTATCCATCAGCTTGTTCTTGCGCCCGTAATCGACATTGTACGGCGGGTCAGTCCAGACGGCGTTAGCCAGCTCGCCCTGCATCAGGAGATCCCACGCATCCAGGCTGGCAGAACTGCCGCAGTGAACGCGGTGCGCGCCGAGGATCCACGTATCGCCTTCGCGGCTGACTGGCTCGTCGGGCAGGTCTGGCGCTTCATCCGGATCTTTGTCGGATGGCAGCTCCAGTTCCTCTTCCTTCAGCAGCTCCGCGAGCTCGTTCTCATCGAAGCCGATGACATCCAGGTCATAACCGCCTGCGTCCAGCTCCTTCAGCTCGAGGCTCAGCAGGTCTTCATCCCAGCCGGCGTTCAGGGCCAGCTTGTTGTCTGCGATGATGTATGCCCGGCGCTGCGCGTCGCTCCAGCCAGTGCAGTCAATGACCGGCACCTGGCCGATAGGGATCGGCGTTCCGTTCGGGAAGAGGATCTGCTCACCAGTCTTGTACAGCTCTTCGGCAGCCATGACGCGGCCATGCCCGGCCACGATGCCCATGTCATCCGCCAGAACGGGGTTCGTCCATCCGAACTCCAGCATGGAGCGCTTGATCTGCTCCACCTGCACCTTGGAATGGGTGCGGGTGTTTCGGGCGTAGGCCACCAGCGATTCAACCGGCTTGAGCCGGATTTGCGGGATAGCATCAGGCCGGAAGCCCAGCATTTTTTCGAGGTTCTTATCCATCATTCACGCTCAATAACGACCTGCACTTTGGTCTGCCCATCAGGCCCGGAGTCGATGCCCCATGCCTTGCGCTCGCCGTCCTGCACGATTTTCAGGGTTTCGGATGTGATCTTGGCCAGCTTCGCCTTGTTGAAGTCTCGGGCTTTGACCGCCTCATTCACCAGCGCTCGCGGAACGTTCCATTCCTTCCGGTGACGCTCCAACACCTGGGCGCGGAGCTGAACGGCGGTCTCTTCGGCTGCGTCGGCCTCTGCCTGCTTCTGCTGGTCGGTGGTGATCTCCGGCCCCAGCTCGGACAGCTTGCCCTTGTAGTTGTCGGCGGCCGCATGGGCGCGCTCGGACATATCGGCCTGACGCTTCGCCCAGCCCTCAGCCTGACTCCAGCGCTCGACGGCGCGAGGCGGCACGCCTACCTCTTCGGCCACCTGCTGCTTTGTGATGTTCGGGTCGCCTTCCCACAGGGCGCGGGCTGCTGCTTTGGTCTCATCGGAATAGGACCGGCGGCCAGTGGTCTTGGCGTCGGTGATGGTCTGCCCAAGCGCGGTTTTCCCGCGCGCCTGAGTGGCTGCAGGTTTCTTTGCGGGCGCTTTCTTCGCCCTGACTGGTTTCTTCGGCTCGGTCATAAAAAAAGTCCGGTAACTATGTACCGGACAGCGTGGCATCACGATTGTGTGGAGGGGTAGCGGCTATTGCAGGTCAGCCAGGGCGAACACGATGCCGCGGCAGTACGGCTCATCGCCGTCCATCACTTCGAAGGTGGCGTGCGGGATGTCAGTGCGGTACGCCCATGTGAACCCGCCGCCGTTGGCCTCATCGCACCACAGCGCCTCGATGGTCTTCGCCTTGCCGCCGCGGTAGTAGTAGCGCGCACGCTCTTCGTCGGTGTCGAGATCGTCGGCATTCGCAGGCAGCAGCCCTTCGGCATCCACGCGCACCGTTCCGCCATCAATCACGTAGCTCTCGTCACGGAACGCGCCTTCAAACTCAATCATGTCATCGCTCGCGCCATAGACCACGACGAGGCCATTCTCTTTCGCGTACTGCTGTTGCAGCGCGCTGAGGGTGAATCCGTATCCGGACATATCAAGCTGGCTCGCCAGTTCGATGGCAGCGGAATTAGTCGTTGTTGCAGTCATAATCCTTTCCTCATTTTTGGGTGTTTGTGCGCCCTACGTGCGCCCTAAATTAATTGCCGCCCTCGCGAGGCGGCGTATTCTCTGGCTTTCGCTGGTTAGAGCGTCAGCTTATTGGTCTGATTTCTTGTCAGCAGTCAGTATTGCGGTGCCGAGCGGCTTGCCGTCGAGGAACAGAGTTCCCTCGGTGATGATGGTGGGCTGTTCCTTCGCTGCAGGACGGAAATGCGCTTCGAACTCAACCGGCTTCCAACTGAAGACCGGCTCGCCCGTTTCCCAGACGACGTAATCGCCTGGCTGCACGCGCGTTGTCTCAGACCACCACGTCGGCATTTCGAATGCGGCATAGCGCTCGTCCTCCGGGTAGACGGACACGCCACGCGGGCACGGAATCAGGCGGCCAACCTTCAGCGCCCAGACCTGCTTACCGCTGGCCTTCTCAGTCCAGACCGGCAGCTGGCGAACGAGTGGCCGGTTCTCTACGGGTTGCGCCATGTGCCTTCTCCGCTTGAGCCAGTGGATGCGGTCAGCTCGGTCATGCGGCGATAGCACGCCTCACGGTCGCTTTCGAACAGGCCCACCAGCTCATCCCACGCGTCGAGGATCGGCTTGAACGGAGGACAGGCCACCACCACCAGGGGGAACGCCTGACGCAGTTCTGGCACAGCCTGCAACAGGCCATAGCAGCGCCCGAACTCGGCAATCCCCTTCGGGTGTCCGAAATAGCCGGTGCGCAGCTCGACCGGGCTTAACCCAAGCGCTGCACCGGCCATGGTCATGGTCGGAACGCAGTGGTCATCACTCAGCGCCCACTTCAGCAGGCGATCCTTCGCGTCGCCCGTCAGTTGGAAATCACTCACTTCTGGTCCTTACCGGCATCAGCCGGCTTCTCTGGTTTGCGGAAGTCGCCATCGGCGTCACACCAAAACGGCGGATAGCCACGCAAGGTTACCGTCACGCTGCGCATGACCTGGCGGAAGAATTTGAACGCGTAGCGGACTGTCAGCCACGCGAACATGAATGCCCAGAACGGGTGCGCGTTGGCGAATGCGTATAGCTCGTTCACTTGCGCACCCCCGCCACCTCAGCCTGCCCCTGCCACCAGCCATCGGCTTCGGTCAGGAGGATACGGATGCTCTTCTCGCCCTCCGGCACCGTGAAGGTGTCGGTCAGCGCCTTGCAGCTCACCATGCGCGTTTTTGTCAGCGCTCGCCCGCCAGTCTCAACCTTGCCCAGACGGATGAGGCCGCGAGCTGGGTTGATCTGGATGTCGATGACATCGCCTGCCACGAACGGCAGCTTCGCGGACAGGGATAGCTGCCCGTTGGCGTTGACGGTCACAAACGTACCTGCCGCCCGACTGCCGCCGCGCTGGCTCAGCTCGTAGATGGACACGAAGCCGTCAGCTTTCGGCGCTGATGGTTTGGCAGGCGCTGGTTTGACCGGCGCTGGCTTCGGCTGGCACGGCTTCAGACCATGCACCGGGCAGGTCTTCGGGAACGCCTTGCCCTGCTCGCGCAGAACCTGGCTGCATACGGGATCCGCCTTCGCTTTTTCAACCGTCACCGTCCATGGTTTTAGTTCCGGCTTCGGCGCCACTGGCGCTGGCTGGCTCACGGCCTTGCGCAGGGTCTTCTGCGCCTGCTCCATGCGGTCGAGGCGGGATTTGGGGATCGGGTCGCGCTTTGGCTCGACTGGCGGCAGGCCATCAGCGCGCACACGACTGGCGATGACGCGGGTCTTTTCGAACAGCGCGATCAGGCCGATTGGTCTGCCCGGGTTGCCGTTGTCGTACCAATACTGCGCCCCACGATTGTGGGACACAGCGTAGTAGATCTGGCCGTCGTTGGTCTCGAGCACCACCATGGCTTCATCCGGCGCGTTGTCGAAGAGCTCCTTGCGTCCGGTCAGGTAGTTGAATTCGCTCATCGCTCATCCCCCACGGTGACCTTGCCGCTGCGGTGGCTGCCCAGCTCGCTAATGCCGATGCCGCTGATGCCGATGAACTCCTGCCCAGTCTGATTGTCGCGGATGAGGTACACGCCGCGCTCGTTGTTATACGCGAGGCTGTCGGAGAACGTGGACATCCGGGTGACGGTGACGCGGTTGCCATCACCGGAAAGCTCGGTCGAGACGTTCAGCTTGGTTTCGGCTGGCGCTGGCCCCTGGTCACATCCCGCCAGCAGCAGGACGCAGGCGGCTACTGCCGCGAGGCGCTTCATGCGCGACCTCTGTACCACCAGCGAGCGGCGGAGAAGATGAACAGTGCGTGTGTCATGGCAACAAAGATGGCGTCCCAGCCTGACAGGCTGATATTCCAGCCGGTTGCGGTGTGCGTGGCGTGCGTGACGAGACGGTGGATTAGCATGGCCAGCCAGATAGCGGCCCAGTAGATTTCGAACTTTGGTTCAGTGAAGAACCGGCCAATGGCTTTAAGTGCTTTCACAATCCTTTCCTCTGGAAGATGCCGGGTGGTCCGCCCGGCTCGGTACGTCAGAGGTGGATATGATATTTCATTTTTGAGTAAGTTGTCCAATACCGCGTTCAAATCTGATACGCGGCGACTCGCCTATGTGGTGGGTGGGGAACAGCACCAGCGCGGAACCGAAGTTTGCGCCCTGCTTACGGGTCACGCCGTCGCGCTCGCAGAACTGGTAGCGGCCATCAGGCTCGTAGATGATGCACCCGAACGACAGACGCTTGAGCCACCAGCTCGTCAGTGGCTCATACGGCAGCAGCATCATCCCGGGACGGCCTGCGGCCTGCTGGCGTCGAGCCTGCCCGATGAATTCCAGCTTGTGATCGAACGGCGGATTGCACCACCAGTGCTCGGGCCAGTCCACGCTGAGCGAGTCCAGCGCTACGCAGGTGCGTCCAGAACGGCGCATCGCCGCCAGGGTATCGGCGCTCGTTCTCGGGTCCAGCACCAGGTCATACAGCATTGGGTTCCCGTAGTAGCGCTGGCACTTAGCTGTCAGCGGCTCTGCTGCAACGTCGATTTCGAACGGGCGGCCATACAGCGCCTGCCCATCCTCGAAACACTCAGGCGTCGTCGCCCAGAAATTCTTATCGGAGGCAGCGGTTCCGCTATCAACGAGAATTGCCACGGCGACCCCCGTGGAAGTCGCGCAGCGGGCATTCCTGCTGGAAGTCGATGCCGAACCACAGCCACTGGATGGAACGGACGCGGCCAATCTTCTGGTAATACTGGCCCGGCTGGATGTACTTCACATCGCACACCGGAACCCACTCGCCACCGTCAGCCAGCTCGAAAACAACCTCGCTGGTGACAATCCGCGGAACGCAGAACTGCACGTTCGCCCACAACGTTTTGAGTAATTTCTTCATGCAACTGCCCTCTTGGATAACTCCCACAATTTGAGGATCCTGACCTCCAGCTCTCGCCGGGCATCAGGTCCGCGTCGTTTCTCAATCTCGTTCAGCAGAGCGATGCGCGCCTCTTTGGTCGCCATCTTCAGGAAGTGGCGCGCCTCACACTCGTCTTTCCACTCCTTGCTGTCGCTCGGAACCTCGCGCCCGTCAGCCAGGGTGACCATGGGCGCTTGCCAGGTGCAGGCGTTACGCATCAGCAGCCTCCGGCAGATACCGCCAGCGAACAGGGCGTCCGTGATGTGACAGCCTGCCGCTCTCGTAGTACCAGAACCCACGGCTGTAGCTGAGTTTGATGATCGTGCCACCATAAAGCTCGGCCTCAACCAGCACTCCAGACACTGGAAGGCTATCGTCGGTTCTTAGCCAGCGCTCGGCCTTCGGCTTTGCCATTTCTCTCAGATCGCGGCGCAGCTCCCGCAGGCACCATGCCTTGTGCTGGCTTGATATTGGCTGCGGGAACGTGCGCGTCACGCTGGCAATGCTGCCATCCGGCAGCACACGCTTCAGCAGGTAGTGAATCAGGCCGTTCTCATCGACCCATTTGCGGTTGGTGATGCGCTTCACACAGCCCCCTTAGCCGCGGCGATCAGCGCGTTTACCGCGTCGCGGTCGAAGCCAGGCATGGCTGGCAGCGCGGCTGCGGTTTCTGACGGAACGGCGTCAATCCACTCCAGCGCATCGGAAAGAGCCGCCAGAAGCTGGGCGTTGATTTCAGGTTTGGTGACCGGCTTCATGCGCATCGCGAAGTCTTCCGGCTCGCGGTGCAGGAACTGGCCCGTTTCAACGTTGCGGTAGACGACAACCACGTCGCCCTTACGCTGGCCTGCGCCACTGGACGTGCCAACGATCTCGAATTCGCCACCCTTGCTCACGGAGGTGTAGCGCTTTGCTTTCTGGGTCATGATGTATATCCTTTGGCTTGATTGAACACGCGGTAATGATATCACTCATTTTTGAGTAATTGCCACATGTCAACTAATCTTTTTTGAATAATACGCGCCCTACCTGCGCCCTAATACTTGGGCTAAATTCATAAGTAGCTGATTTCTCAGCAAATAAAGTTTTAGAGCGTCAGCCTCAAGAGCTGATTGCTACTTGCGACCCGTCAGAATGCGGTCGTGGTCAATCAGGCTCCAGGTCTTAACGTTGATGATCCCGCGCGATAACTTTCCGGCCATCTCCCAGTTCTCATCGTTGGCGTAGAGCTGCCCCAACCTCATGAGCTCGCTTATGCGCCATTCCACTTTTTGCAACGCCTCAAGCGCCAGACGAACCCTCTCAAGCCAGGCAGGTTCTCTCGGCGGGCGTTTGGTGTCGATGACGATCCGTTCTCCGCCCAGAGTCCAATCTTCGATAATCATTCTTCCCCCTGTTTCGGTTTGTACGGCTCCCAGACCTTCACGCCGCGAGCGTTGGCTGCAGCCAGCGCATCAGCACCGGAACCCGGGAACGCGATAACTGAATCCGCCAGTTCGAAGATGGCCTCGACGCCGTTGGCATCCTCGATGGTGGCGAACAGCACCCCGTTGTTATTGGCCCACGCTTCAGCAGCTCGTGCCGCAGCGGTGTCGCTCAGGTGCAGAACGATGGCGATGCGCCGCTTGTTGTGAACTGCGTCGAGCGCCCTGGCGACCGCACCAGGCGTTGCCATGTCTCCGGTGATAAGCACTCTCACTTGCGCACCACCTCGCTGGCCACATACTCGCTCGGGAACATGGGCGATCGCTCAGGGTTCGGGATGCACCGCACGCCGGCATCCACCAGGGATCCCGATTTCGTGCCGTTGCGTCCGGCTTTCTTGATCCTGATGCCGCAGCAGCACACCGCGTCGGCGTGGGTATGCTGGGCTTCGGCGCCGCAGTTGGAGCACTTGTACACCCGCAACTCAGCGCCTGTAACTGGTTCCGCAACCAGTTGCGAAACTATGCGCCCAAAGCATTTTCGGCAGATGTGAGGCTCGAGCTGCCATGCCTCGTTTTTTTTAGTCTTGGGATCGGACGCTGAAACGCCTTTCTCCGCGTTCGTCTCTCTCATCAAAACAATTCCCCCTGAACCGGTACGTTCTGCGCACTGGTTTGACCTTTCGAATGAAACCCAAAGAACACCTGTCGCGTGCTATCGCGCAGTGCGGCTATAACCAGCTCTTCGGTACACACCGCATGGCTGCGCTTGATGGTGACCAGCGTCTTGCCGGTCATTACCGTGATTTCGTGCGGGACAATGGGAGGATGGTTGAGAGGCTTACGACCACGGGCGTTCTTGCCGATGATCACCTCTCTCGCTCTGTTCCAGCAGCTCACGCAGATATCACCGCCTATCAGCCTCATGCCGACACGATTACACCGCGAGCATATTTCGATGCCTCGCAGGTGGGACATCTGCGCTTCGCCTTCGCCTGCATGGACTGCGCCCAGTGGGCACGTCCTGCATGACATGTTGCATTCTGCGCTGTTCTTGCTGTTGGCTGCCTTCCACATGGATGCGCAGCTTGCCACCTGGAGAGTGGCATTACGGCGTTCGCATCGGAACATGGTTTTGCCAGGCAGCTCTGGTATCTCGAAGTATTCGACCATGCTGTTGACACCACTGACCTGTGATGCGCCGGAGTATACCTCTAATTTGAGCAAGTATGGAATAGTTTTAGGATTATTTACCGTGACAATGCGGGAGGTTTTTACTACTGCCGTGAAGTGGAACCGGACTGCATTTCTGGTTCCACCTCAGTTCCACTATCAGTTCCACCTGTCTCCTATTATTATTATTATTTAATATCAATAAGATAATATATATAAGGAACCATATTCATCGTTACTGGAACTGATGTAACCGGGATATGTATATGTCGTGTGCATGAGGGTGACCTCATTACTCAAATTTGTTCACACACACCCCTCACACATCACATAATAATATACTTGTTTCCGGCTCGGTTCCGGTTCCGTTTTGGAAAGTGCTTATTATTCAATGGCCTGCGTGGAACTGACCCGCAAAACACCCCGTTTTCGACCTGTTTTCAGTTCCACTATCCGCGCAACCTGTTGATTCATAAAGCAACTGAAAACGTAACCGCCCCAGTTGCGCCCCTGGTTGCGGGGGAGTCTGAGGGGGCTGCGTAACTGGAACTGAAAGTGGAACTGGAGCTGTAACCGGATTGCGGTTCCACTTTTGGTTCCACCTACATTGTGAGCGGCGTCAGTGGGTTATGCGAAAAGTGGAACTGGCCGCTGCGTCGTGCCGTATGCCTCTCTGGCGGTGGGTTCGCCCTGGTGGGCGTGGCGCGGTTCCGCTGACCGATGAGCGCAACCAATCGCCACGATAGAGAACCCGATTTGAACGGGTAGTCGCCGTTCCGTGACAATCGAGCCTCACCCATAAGAGAGGAACGACACATGACTTTTTATGACCAGAACTGCAAACCAGGAACAGCTAAACCAGGATCATCGTTTGATAATTCCCCGCGCTCAGGGGCGTGTGGTGGTGTAGGCAACATCCGCGAGCGCACCACGCTGGAAGAAATCATCGACCGGCAGGCTGACAACCATATCCATATCAGCAGCGCACACTCAAAGATCATCAGTATTCTCGCGAAGCTACGCGGAAACGCACTTCGCAGTGGCGAAGCAGGTGCAGGACGTAACCCTGATGATGGAATGCTGAATGGCCTCAGTTACGCGCTCAGTCAGGAATCCCTCACCATCGGTGAGCTGCTGGCCGATATTGAGGAACTGGAAAAACTGCTGTGAACATAGAGTCGCACAGTAACCCGACCCGCTTCGGCGGGTTTTTTCATAGTATTTGCAACGCAAATCACAAATATCACTTGCTCATATTTGAGTAACAGTGTTATATTCATTCACACAACGACGTAATACTTAAATGAATACCGGAGAAACAACGATGAACCGTAAGCCATTCGCTCTTCATATCGGACAGATGCCAGTTACCAACCACGCCACCTTCGAAGCGGCTCGCGCTGAATATGAGCGCCAGCGCGACCTTTCAGGCAAAGGTTACCGTAGCTGGCCGAAAGGTAAGGTAGTCGCAGGCAAGGCCATCGTTTACCTGTCATACAACGGCGCAGAGTGGGCGGATGAGAAATTGACTCGCCCTGTAATGCGGGACGTGCTGGAGCAATTGCAGCGTGACGCGGAAAGCGCGGTAACCCTGAAAATCGGTCGCCGCCACACTGAGGAATACCCGACCGCTGCCGACGCTCGCGACGCCTATAAACGCCTGCGCGACGAGTCGATGGAAGGTGGCAGCACCTGGCCTGATGGCATCATCACCAACGGAAAGACCAAGATTTACCTGTCATACAACGGGCGCGCATGGGCTGACCGCCAGCACACCCAGTCAATCGACCTGTGAGGAACTGATCATGCCAGCATGCGACCCAACCACCAGCTACGCCAGAACCAAGGTCTGGCCCCTGATGCGCGCCAACGAAATGTTCGGCAACGCCTACCCGTGCGATGGCGATACGCAAACGTGGGATACGCCGGACGAAGCACAAGACGACCAACCAGAGGTGACAGAATGAAATTCGCACAAGGCATTAAAGCAACGTTCCGCGACAGCAATTTCTGGACCTACGCGCTCATCGCGCTGGTCTGGGGCATCGCGATCCTGAGCTGGCAGTGACTTTACCACCAGCTCGCGTGCGGGCTGGTCGCAAACTCACTACTGCCCATGACCGGGCCAATAACAAAGGAAAAATCATGAAAAACTTTACGCTGGCACCTGAAGTAGAAGCAAAGGTTCACTCTCTCATCAAAGAGCTGCACGACCTTTGCTCCACTCACCGCATTCCGTATGTGAACTGCGTTATCACCGGGAACAGTGAAATCTCGCAGCAAAAGCGCCTGTCTGTGCTCATCAACACCGATGAGGGACTGGCAGACAACTCTCTAATTGCCGCCGCCGAACTGCTGAAGATGCTCGGCGCGTCAATCCCTGATGAGGTAGTCGCGGCCCTCATTGAGCAGAACAGCGCCATGAATGCGGCCATGAACGGCGGAGAGTGCGACTGCCCGAAATGCCAGGCGCGTCGAGAGGGTTTGGCTGAGGTTAAGCCTGACGGCGTGCAGCTCCACTAATCCGGTCGCGTTCTCACCCTGCCGCTGTCCGCATGAGGCGGCATGAATGAGACCGCTATTGAGGAACGAACGTGAAACGTTGCCCAACCTGCGGAAAGGACAAGCCGCTCGACCAGTTCGGCAGTGACAAAGCCAAAAAGGATGGGCTGAGCGTCTACTGCAAAGAATGCACCCGGGCGAGACTGCGAGCAAGATACCACGCAGACCCTGAAGCCAGCCGCCAGGCGCTTCGCAAGCGGTACCGGAAGAACCCGCGTAAGTACCGCAAAATGAAGCGTCTGGAGTACGAACGCAAAAAGCTGGCTTCTGTCGCCGGGAAGATGCTGCCCTGGCAGGCAGCTGAGAAGCTGGGTGTATCCGAAGATATGCTCCACTACCTGGCTCAGAAGCACGGAATCAGCGTCGCGTTCGTCAAGCCGCGCTGGTCGAAAGAGGATGAAGGGGAGCTGCTGCTCCTTCGCTTCCAGGGTCTGACCCACAAGGCGATAGCCGAACGCACAGGCCGAAGCCTTGGTGCCGTGAGAATGAAGCTCTTAGAGCTGCGAAACAGATAACCAATTTAATTCTGCCCATTACGGGCCAACAAAAAGAAGGAAACACCCATATGTCACGTTTGACTCAAGAAATTAAGAAAGACCTGTGCGCCAACCTGCTGAAGGTCTCCCCACTCTATCAGAAGGCCAAAGACACCCTGGTGAAGCGTGCCGATCTGGTCGAGCGCATCCGCCAGGCGTGTCTGGCTCAGATGAAGACGACGGATGCCGAGATCGAAAGCATCTGCCAGGCTGTGAAGGCCATCAAAGGCATTGCGAACTTTGTCACGCCCTGCATCAAGGTAAGCCGCACGGCCGCCGATAAGGCCAGTGATGTCTGCGTCGGCATCAATGGCCAGCAGCGCGACCTGTCACTCCACGGTGTAGATCGGCTTTGGCATCGTGATCGCGGAACTCATCGCATTACCGACAGCGAGTATTTCGGGAAAGGCATCTCGCCAGTGCGCGTCCCTGACCGCTTCGTTCCGCTTGAGCGCATCCTGCTGATTGACGCCGACAAGTTCCACGACGAGCTGTGCGCCAGCGACGTCGAGATCACCGGGCTGTTCAGTGAACTTGAGGCGTTCCGCCTGAAGGTTATGGGGGCGCTGAAGGAAATCAACACCGTCAAGCAGCTCGAGAAGCACTGGCCTGATGCCGTGGAGTACCTGCCGGAGATCGCGAAGCCGGTGAAGAAGGAAATCGCCCTCTCCGTCGATACCCTGAACGCCATCTGCGGCATCCCAAAATAATAACCAGCCCTGCCCGCCAGGTGCGGGCTTTGGAGTTTTATGCACATCACCACTTTCCCCGTTAGCCAGGCCACGCCCGTTGTCGTTGGCAGATGGTCTGACGAGGATCACCAGCGTCTTACCGAGCTCGCCGGCACCATGAAGCCTGATGAGATCGCGGCGCAGCTCGGTCGCACTGAACACGCTATCCGAAACCGGGCGCGAGTGTTCGGTATATCCATTGCTTTGGGTAACGGCCGCCAGCCGTGGACCACGAAAGAGGTGGACTACCTCTACCAGCATTATCAGCGTCTGACCGTCCCGGCGATGGCGAAGCATCTCGGTAGAACCCGGCATTCTGTCGCCCAGAAGTGCCGCGACCTCGACCTGGACTGCAAGATCTACGGCTACAAGAACCACAAGACGATCTACAGCTCCGAAAGTGTTGCGATGTGCCGCGAGCTGTTCGCTGCAGGTCTTACCCGCCGCCAGATAGCCGACAAGCTCGATGTTCCGTACCAGCGCGTCTGCATGTGGGTACTCAACCGGGAGAGAACCGTTGAATGAGAAAGGCCAGAACCAACTTTGACCGGGTGATGTGGACCGCTGAAGACCTCGCCCAACTGCGCGAGCTGGCGCCGCTCCACACCGCCAGAGAGATCGCGTCCATCATGGACCGGTCATACCCATCGGTGCGCGCCAAGATGCAACGCGAAGGGGTCGAAGCCACCAGCGGGCAGAACTGGAATGCCTGGTCGCATGAGGAACTGCTGTTTCTGGAGCAGAACCACGAAACCATGCCAGTGGCCGAGATGGCAAAGGCGCTCAACCGCACCGAATCCTCGATCAAGAAGAAATGCTGGGCGCAGGGAATGTCGCTGCTGCGCAAGAAGTACAGCGATGATGACGTGCGTCTGTGCCGGGAACTATTTGCTGCAGGCGTGTCGCGTGAAGATATCGCAGAGAAGCTGGAGGTGCCTTACGAGCGGGTTGTTGTCTGGATACTTGGTAAATCGCGAAATAATGTTCAATAGTGCTTGCTCATTTTTGAGCAATGAAATAATATAAGCACATGGACCAGACAACATCTGGCAACAAACAAAAAGATTACCGGAGAACAGCCATGAGCAAGTCAGCAATCAAATCACTGAACAAAGCAAACGACATACTGTCTTCCCTGAATCTGACTGTCGGCGTACCTGCTAACTGGATGGTAGATACCCAGGCGCGCCTTCAGTTCCGTAACGCTGATTTGCTGGCTTGCCTGATCATTAACTCCGCCGCTAACTGCCTGCAGTGCGAAACGGAAGACACCATTGACGCTAACCTTTACGACACCATGCAGCAGGCTGTCGAAGGTTACATTCACTCTAATCTTGATTGCTGGAACCAGAAAGAATGGCCGGAATCCTGCAGCGACGTGAATGAAGAACTGGCCCGTTTGGCTGAAATGGTCGAATGCCAGAAGCGCTACAACGAGCGCGAAGCCGCTCACGCTGAAGCGCTGGAAATTAATAGCATGGTTGACGAAGCCGTTTTCCAGGCCACTGTATTCGCTGATAACGCTAACCTTGACCTGACTGTTCGTCAGCACGCTATCGACAGCATTCGCCGTCAGTTGCTGAACGTTAACCGCTACCCGGCGCGCTTCATCGTCAAGATGATGATCAGCGTTCGCCGCCTGGCTAACGAGGCGCGCGAGAAGGCGAAGGCGCATTATCTGGCGATGATGGCCCGCCCGTTCGTTACCGACATCGACGACGAAATCCCGTTTTAATCGAACTATCCGCCCGGTTCGCCGGGCAAATTCATCCGCGCTAAGGCGCATATCACTCAAGAGGAAAGGATTGTGGGCACAAGACATCTGACATGTGTAGTAAAAGACGGCGAGTACAAAGTGGCGCAGTACGGCCAGTGGGACGGTTACCCGTCAGGCCAGGGCATTGATATCCTGACGTTCCTGCGCGAAAAGCTAAACCGCGATACGTTCCTCGCGAACCTGGCGCAGACATTTGAGCCAACAGAAGAGCAGATCAAAGCCTGGTGGCTGGAAGTAGGCCACGACATCGAGAAAAGCAATGGCTTTGTCGATGCTATGATCGCGGATCAGTATGGTGCGAAGCATCCCTCTATGTCCCGCAATGCTGGCAGCAAAATACTGGAGATTATTCAGGATGCCAGTGAACCAGTGCCAGTGAACCTCTACAAAGAGTTCGCCGCCGATTCCCTGTTCTGCGAATGGGCTTACGTCATTGACTTCGACAAAGGCACCTTTGAGGTGTTCGAAGGCTTCAACCAGACGCCTCTGGCCGAAGGTGAGCGCTTCTACGGCATGACCTGCGATGGTGCGAATAAGGAATACTACCCGGTCCGCCATAAGAAGACCTACCAGCTCGACGCTCTGCCAGAATACAGCGACTTCCTGGCTGAACTGGAACCTAACGAAGACGAAGAATAATCGTCACCGCTGCCGACCCGGTTGGTCGGCGCATTCACCACCACTTTTAAGGAAAGGATATGAGCACCGAGTTAACCCCAATCGCCGCCAGCCTGGCAACCGACATCGCCAAGCATTGCGCGGCATTTGAGCAGTCACCTGAATACGCGGAGATGATCCGCACCCACGTCCACAAGCTGTACGAAAAGGCTATCGAAGATACGTTCCGCTGGGGCAAGTTCCCTGACAGCGTGAAGAAGGCGCTGGAAGAGGCGCTTCCGGCCAACATCAGCGAACTGGTTGACCTGCCGCGGTACAACCTTCTGATGGCGAAAGAGCTGGCCGCACAGTGGGAAACGAACGGCGTGAGCGAACGTCTGGTCACCCAGATGCAGGAGCTGGTAAAAGGGTTCATTGAGCAGCACCAGGTGCCGAAATTCATCAAGGCATCTGACCTGTGGAGCGCGTACACAGAGCAGTACCAGGAGGAAGCGGCGCATGAAGGATGGGATCGCCCGCAGGTGATCTTCGAAGATGACCATGAAGGATTTATCTACGTTGGGCTTGAGAAAGAACCGGCGTCAGAAAGTTCTCACAGCTTCCTGCGAAACAGCCGGAAAGATCGTGCGCATAGCTGCGACGTCTATCTTGGCTTTCACCAGAAGACAGTTCGCGAGGACCGTGCCTACACGCCGGTTCTGCACGAGGGGCACCCTGTGTACTCGCTTTTCGCCGGTCAACTGGAGCATGGCGACACACTGGGCAAAAAGCCTGTCCAGTTCCGCACGAAATTCGAGCAGCTCGTAGGCGCGCTATATTACGGCGACAGCCTGCTGGTTCTTGATGCCGATGACGCCGACGAGATCTACTACCCGAACGGCGACTACTAACGCCACCGCGCCCTTCGGGGCGCATTACCGAGGAATGGCACCATGATGACACACCCGTGGCCGATATACCTGCTGGCTGCGCTCTGGATTCTGGATGCGTACCTGAAAACTCACTGAGGAAAGGATTGTGAAAGAAGGCATTCACCTTGACCAAATTGGCCTGTTCTCGGCCATCAACAAAGAAATCTGCAAACAGGTTCCCGGTCTTCCGGCTGAGCCGCGTCTGATGAACTGCGTTATTGCCGCGGCGAACATGATCGTGGCTGAGTTCAAAAAGCCGATTGTGAAGGCGACGCCCGGCATGGGGCTGGAAGCGTGGCTCGACAGCGACGACACCGGGTCGAGCAGCCTGTATATGGCGTGGTGCCTCAGCAGCGGGCAGTTCGGCTACTGGTGGGGCCGCAAACAGCCAGAACCAGCCTACCCTCGCGACCCTGACGATCTCGGGCGCTGTATTCGCCTTGTTCGTGCCGTGCCGGAGCTGGCGGAACGCGTCCACCTGATGGCTGAATCGAAGCACGGCAAGGAATGGTTCGCAGTCGCAGCCAACTGGTCTCGCTGGGTCGCGATGTACGACGACGAGAACGACGACGGCACCCTGCTCTCTGAAGAGATGGAAGCCGCCTACGCCAAATAACCACCCCGCCAGCCTCCGGGCTGGCTCTTTTGAGGAAAGGAATTGTGAACGAACAAATCAAAGCTCTGATTGAAGCGGTGCGCCGCGACTTTGCGGACAACCTTCAAATCCAAACACTGTGCTCTACGCTTGAAATGGCTCGCGAAATCAACGACGCCAATCTGACCATCAAGCTAAACCTGGTCGAAGAGAACCAGCGTCTGCGCACCAGCAATGAACACCTCGAGGCGACGCTCAACGCCGTCATCGAGGCCGCTGGCGAAGACTGGCAGGACGTGGACAACCTGCCGAACGTGGTGAAGGCGATGGCTGACCTCGCGCAGCACCGCCAGGCCGAACCAGCCAGCCGGCAGCAGCAACTGCTGGAGCAGATGATCGCAGACCTGCAAAAGCTGGCTAATCCGCAGAACCCGACCATTCCCCCTATGTCGCCTGAGATGTTCCGCCAGCATGCGGCTCTGGCTGCGATGACCGGTATTCTGTCTGACGGTTCCTATTTAGCATCCGAGCTTGCGTCTGATGCCGTCACCTACGCCGACGCCCTGGTAAAGGAGCTGGCGAAATGACCAAAATCACCGAGCAACAAATCGCTGATCTCTACACTGCTGCCGTATCGGCGGAAGTGAACGACGAAGCGGGCGACGCTGCCAGTGCGTCGAGTTACGAGCTCTTTGACCAACTCGATGCTAATGGCGGGATGGCCCATACGATCCGTGTGCTGATTGACAGGGTGCGAGCCGCCGAACGCGCTATGAACCCGCAGACGGCAGCCGACGACATCGCCTGGTGGAAGCAGGAGGCTGAGGACTGCAAGCGGCTACTGCTGGAGCGGGTGAAGGAGAACGACGATTTGCGTCGCAGCCTGGCGCAGTATGAGTCAGCGCCGGCACCCGATAGCCGACACAGCGCGGCAGTGGCAACGCTGGAAAGCAGTGGCTACACCTACCACGGCGGCCAGTTCTGGAAGCCGCCGATAGGGAAAGCTCCGGCTTACATTACCGGTGCGCAGCCAAAGAGCGAACTGCTCCAGCGCGCTGAGAAGCTGGCGGAAGAATGTGGAGCTCTGGCGCAGCGCGTCCAGGGTGAAGACCTCCGGGCGAAAGTGCGCACCGATCACGCTGAATGGGCAACGGCGACCTTTGGCAATACCGGCCCGGTGGGTCCGCTCAAGCACCTGTCGAAAGAGGCTCTGGAGGCTGCTGAGGCACCACAGGATCTACACGAGTGGGCTGATATGCAGTTCCTGTTCTGGGACGCTCAGCGCAAAGCTGGCGTGACGGACGAGCAAATCACCGAAGCCATGGTGGAGAAACTGGAGATCAACAAAGCCCGCCAGTGGCCGGAGCCGAAGGATGGCGAGCCGCGATTCCACATAAAAGGGCAGTAACCGTGACCAACCCCGCAACTCAGCGGGGTTTTTTATTAAATATTACTTGCTCAATTTTGAGTAACAATGCTACATTTACCTTGTAGCAACTGACCGACGCTGCAAACTACTGGAAACGCACTACTTTGCGAGGTTATTATGAGCCTGTTCCCCATTGTTCACGACCATAACGACGATGTTGCCGCTGCTGAGCGCCACCTCTTCACGCTGGTGAACGGTGGGTGGGCTGCGAAGCTGGTGCGCCCTGCAGGTAAAGGCTGGCAGGTTGTTATCAAAGGTTTCCGCGGATTCTCGGCACAAGCCGACGTGTCCGCACACAGGGCATAGTTGCCCACTCTGACTGCGCTCAACGGGAGTTATATGGACAAGCATTTCGAACCGACAGACTACACGTCCCTCAAGCTCAAGAACCTGGAACTTGAGGCTGCTCTTGAGCAGAAAGCTGTTCTCGTTCGTTCTGTGATCGCTGAAAATGCTGGCATCCTACTGGCTGTCGATGATGCCATTGCACACATCATCAATTTCGCCGCCCAGCGGGGCATCCCGGCTGACCAGGCCGAGATGCTACCCGCAATCAAAGCGCTCCGCACCGCCATCAACGTCCCTGCGACCCTCGAGGTACTTAAAACCTTAGTCGGGAAGCCGGGGATACTCGATCAGATAGCTCCGAAAGGGTCTGATGCCGGGGAAGCGCAGTTAGTCGCCACTGTTTAATTCATTCATCTATAAGGACTTAATTATGTTCGCGAACGTTCGTAAATTCCTCACCCTCTGGTCTGGCGCATTCATGGGCAACCGCCTGCCTATGGTGCTCAACATGGGTGAGAAGCAAATCCAGCGTGATATTCCGAAGGCTGGCAAGGGCAAAGGTCGCCGCACCCAGAAGCCCAGCAACGGGGCGGCGCATCAACGCGCAGCGAAGAAACGCAAGGGCGTCGCCATCAACAAAGCGCGGCACGCTGGCTGATTAACTGAAGGGGGGCTGCGGCTCCCCTTTTTTGTGAGACTGCACGCATGAAGACCAAACGCATTACCGGCAACGATCTCCTGCGGTTCATCCGAAACCTGAACGTGAAGCACAACGTCGACAACGGCGAGGCTGGCTCCGTGTTCATGGAGTATGCCCCGGGGAGAAACGTCAAATACCGCGCCAGCATCAACGGCACGTCTGGAACCATTCACCTGACCGGAACTGGCACCGCCAGGGAAGTCATTGACGAGCTGCGTCAGAAAGACTGGCGGAGGATCCTCGCCGTGTCCAAAGCCACCAGCATTATGCCGAACCGCCGCACCGCGGCTAAGGAAGCCATGTGACCAATCCGACCATAAAAGAGCTCACGGAACTGCTCGGCCAGCAGCTCCAGGTTAACCGGACCATTCTGAACGCCAGCGCACCGCACCTGTGCTCACCTGCGGAGGCGATGCAGGCCGTAGCCGACATCAGGGAGAAAGGGGGATTTGTGCTCTATCTGCTGGAAAGCAGCCGGGTCATTTCCGAAGCACTGGACAGCATCAGGAGCGCTGAGAATGGAGCTGGGACGGCTTAAACGACTGCACGTCGATGGCGCGCCCGATGCAGTCATGCTTCAGGGCGGCTCCATCCTTTTTCGACATTACACGATCTCGCTGCACGCCATTGACCGCTTCGTGGAGCGCTGCGATCGCAAGGCAGAGGACATCCTACCGCTGCTGCACAATGCCGTTCTGGCCTGCGTCCACCGGGCGAAGCGCGCCGGCATAAAGCGGGTCATCAGGGTGGCCGAAGAACGGGGCGGATACGTGCTGTTCTGCGAGACCTGCTACTTCGTGATCGTACCCGATGCGAAGACCGGCAGCCACGTCGTCACCACCGTGATGACACCACGCTACATGGGCAAGGGCTATCCCCTCGCCAGCTTGTTTCAGTGAATCAGGAGAACGACAGTGAATAACATCGATGTGGCCATTTCGAAGGCCCGCGAGATCTACGCGAAGACCGGAACGCACCAGTGCCTCGTCCAGCACCGTGACACCATTGCGGTGTTCCCGCACGTCTGCGAAGGCACCCGCATCATGTGGACCACCCGGAACGACAAAGGGGGCGCTACGTGATCATAGACGGCGCACTGGTCGCCACCGCGTTTGTCATAGGCATTGGGTTATGGCTAACGTGGGTGGGGAAATAAAAGAGCCGGGCATTGCCCGGCTTTCTTTTGGTCTGAATTCATCAGATCGGAGGCTCGTCGCTGCTTGTCTCATCCTTCAGCAGCGGGCTGAGTTTGACGGACACGCATTTCGAGTTCTGGCCGTTGAATCGAACGGTCTTATCAATGCGTTTCGCGTCCGGCAGGCGGAGTAGCTGCCCGCGAAGGTCGGTTACAAAGCTGCTGCGCTCAACCAGATTCTTCAGGTTGGTGACGCTGGTACCGAACAGCAGAACATCCTCTTTCAGATCCACGCGGATACCATGACGGCGCAGAGCGGCATCGGCCTCTTTGGCCGTAACTGTATCCATGATCTTGTAGGAGGTGCAGCTCTCGCGGATAAGCTCGTACACCGACAGGTCACCAGCGCTGCCCATGCGGATCTTCGCACCCAGAACAGCTTCCAGCGCGCGGGACGCGTCGTCCTGGTCGTGGTCTTCCGTATGCTCGCCCCAGTCGTACCGGTTCATCATCTTGTCGGCCTGCTCATCGGTCGCCACTTCATCGCTGCAGAGCGACCATGCGCCAGCCATCATGGTGCCGAACTGGTCACCTTCACGCTGGCTGCCGAAGAACTTGGCCGCCGCCCGGGTGAACACCTCGACGTTCTTCAGGATCGTCGGCAGCATCACCAGCGCACGGGCCAGCAGACGGTTCGCAATGGTCTCGTCAGTCGAGATCTTGTGCAGCTCTTCACTCAGCTTGTTCCAGTGGTCGCCACCGCTCAGAGGGTCAGGAGAACGGATCACCAGCTTAGTCAGACGGTCCACGTCGGCCTTTTTGTCCAGGTTGGTGTTGACCGACGCCAGGCAGAACATAGAACGGATGGAGAAGTTCATGCTGCTGCCAGAGATGGTGCCTTTCAGCGTCTGGGCCTGCGACTCGCTTGAAGACTGGCGGATCATGGCGAGGATCTGCTCCATGCGCGCACGCTCCTTATCGTCGTTCGACTCGGCCTCATCCATCAGCACTGGCAAGGCGTCAGCCTTCAGGCGCTGACGGATACCGGCCTCAGTCGAGTTACCCTGAGCATAGACGTTCACGCCAGCCGTCAGAGTACACGCGAAATCGCGCTGGATGGTCGATTTACCGGAGCCAGCAGCACCAGTCAGCCAGATGTGCGGACGCCATTTGAGAGCGCCGCAGATCGGGGCCAGCATGGTCCAGCCAGCGAACAGAGCAGCCGAAGCCGGCTTGCTCCAGCGGATCATCTTGGACACTTCCAGCAGGTGACGCCCTTCCTCAGCGGTCAGCATCTGCTCTGCTGGTTCCGGCATGCGGCGCGCCATTGGGTAGACGTAGGCGGAGGCAATGCGGGTGATGTCAGTCGGAACGCCGTCAACGCTCAGGCGGTCGCCGTGGTGGAAGACATAGCGATCCTTATCCTTCCAGGCACCACGCCCACGGATACGCGTCGGGTCATAGATGCCGCGGGCGTTCGCCTGACGGAACAGCCAGTTTGCTGCGGCCTTCTTGTCGATGCCGCCCTTCTCGCCCGGGAAGTGCTCTTCCCACCAGTTGATGGGTGCCAGTTCGATCAGGCCAGTGTCGGACAGGTCGCTTTTCGAAATGTCCATCACCTGACGCTTTTCATGCTGGAACAGGTAATAGGTCGGACCGTCATAGCCGAGAATGGTGAAATAGGTGTTCTTCACCAGCTCGTCTGCGAATTCCTCATCCTGCGGCTTACCCGGGTCAGGCTGAGGGGAAACCGGTTCGTGGGTGGTCGGGGTGTCATCCCACGGCAGATCTTCTTCGGTCGGCGCCGGAGGGTTCAGCGTCTCTTCGAATGCCTTCGTTACGGCCGCCGCTCCCTGACGCAGATGTAGATCGTTGAAGTCGGTCGGGTTCCCGTCAAGCGCCTCGAAATCCGGCACCACCAGCAGACCGTTCACGGCCTTGGCGGCGTTCTTGGCGTGGTAGACGCCAGGGTTCTCGACAGGCGTGGTTGTCCAGCGGTCGTTGTCAGCCGCCAGAATGATGATGACGTCCTTCCCCTGCGCCTTCATGCGCTCATAGATGGCCTGAGCCACCACCGGGAGGTTGCCAGCGTCGAAGCAGACCAGCACCAGATGACCGGTGCATTCGTGGATGGATGCGCCAGTCGCATAGCCTTCGCAGAGCACGAACACGGGCTTGCCGTCGTGCATCATCGGCTTGCCGATGGTGTGGAACAGCCCGCGCTTGGCCCCGTCAGCCTGATAGTCTTTGTTGCGGTCGCCCATGGCCTTCATCTTGGCCGGGAAGATCGCCTGCAGAGAGTGGATTTTGCGCGTGCGGTCGCAGATGGGCACCAGCAGAGCGTTATCGGTGATGAGGCGAACCTCGCCGGTCGCTTTGTTGACCTTCTCCCACTTGCCGACACGCAGCCCGTGAGCCTTCACGCCCTTGGCTTTCAGATACGGGTGATCATCCGTGGCTTCGGCAGAGGCGTCCCAGAGCTGGTTGGCAGCGGCAGCGGCAGCCTCGTGGCGCGCCTTTTCGGCAGCGTCCTTCTCGGCGCGCTCTCTCGCAACGCGTTCTTTGTATGCCTGGCGCTCTTCCGGCGTCCATTCCTTCGTTTTCTGGTTGGACTGCCACTGGAATTTCTTATCGAAGCCATAGCGTTTATTGCACCCGAAGATGCCAGCTGGCTTCTCATCGAAATGGAGACAATAGAACCCGTTGAGCGATCCTTTGGCATCGCCGTCAACATGGAAGCGATGGAGTTTGCCGTCAGGAATAATCTCATTTTTCGTTTCGATGCCCTGATCGCGCATGGCATCGCGAAATTGTTCTATAGTTTCTGATAGGCTGAGTTTTGTACTGAGGTCATTGGTCATAATCACCCCAGTGAGAGAGTCTGTTACGCATTCGTCCTACCCTTGTCATCTGCCATAAAAAAGGTGGGCAGGCGGAGGCAGGATCCGCTTTTCAGACATGGGAGCTACCCGTGTCCTAGCCCGAAGTCATAATGGGTCATCGCTGCGTGGGGCGCAGCCTTGAACCCGGTAAATTGTGTGATTGAGCGTGAAGTATAACGTCGCTTTAGAAGCGAGCGTTAATCTTTTTTGCGCCGAAACGCTTGAGCCAGCTCTCAACTATACCATGAGCTGACTCTTCCGAGTTGGCGAAGCCTGCAATTCCGCCAGCTGCGTTCACCTGGTCGCAGAAATTGATCTGCCCTTCGCGCTTCTTGCCGCCCTTCGTTGCCTTGGTCTCGATGGCGGTATAGATCGCGACGCGCTTGCCGACCATCTCCGGCGTCACCTCGACGGTGGTCCATCCGTTCAGGTCGCTGGCACCCTCAACCGGGTCACCCGATGGCGCAGCGAACCCGATGGCGATGGAACGCGCCGACTTGATGAGCACCGCGCCGTCCGACAGCTTCTGCACGCCGGCTGGCCCCATATTGGAGAGCCATGCGCGTCCGGTGTTGAGGCGGAACAGGCGGCTGATGGTGCCGAGGCCGAGCCATATCTTACGCTGGACTGTGCTTTCAGTGGCCATGACGTTCGCCCTCGCTGAACGGACTGATGGAAGCGTCCTGAATTGGCTGGTAGTGGAACATGGGCATGCCGAGGCGACGCGCCTCGTCGTACTCCATCTTCGCGCCAACGCTGCGATGCCAGCCAGGCAGCAGCAGGATGGCCTGCGCTTCCCGCAGCATCGGCAGGCAGATGTTCATGTAGGACTGGTGCGATGGCAGGCCGTCCGGTAATACGGTCGGATTCAGGGCGACAGCGCCCTGCCCTTCCAGCCAGCACTGCGCCTGTTGGAACAGAGGACGGTTGCAGTCCTCGATGCCGGTCACAGGACCGGCAATGTAGAAAACGACGCCTTCGATTTTCATAGCGCTCCTTAGAACGGGATATCGTCGTCAAAATCCATCGGCGGCTGGTTGCCCTGCTGCTGTGGACGCTGCTGCTGAGGCTGGCGCTGCTGCTGCCCGCCCTGCTGCCCGGAGCTGTTCTGGTCACCCTTCCATCCGCCAAGGATCTGAAGGTCATTTGCCAGAACTTCAGTTGCGTAACGCGTCTGGCCGTCCTGCTCATACTGGCGAGTCTGGAGTTTGCCAGACACGCGAACGAAAGTGCCCTTCGCGAAGAACTTCTCGACGGTTTCGGCCATGTTGCCCCAGACAACAATGTTTACCCACGTCGTCTTCTCTTTCTTCTCCTGGGTCTGACGGTCTCGCCACTGCTCGCCAACGGCGATGCTGAAGTTTGCCACCTTGCCGTTCTGGACAGCGCGGATGTCAGGATCCTTGCCCAGTCGTCCGGTGAAGTTGCACTGATTCATATCGTTTGCCATGCGGCTACCCTCCTTCGGGCGTTAAAATACTGGTTTGTTGTCTTCACCGTCGACGGTGAAGAACTCGGATACCGGCGTGCCGGTTTTGATTTTGTTGTAAACAGTGGTGAGCGTTTCGAGCTCTTTCTCATCCGCCAGTTTGACGTCGTGGTTCAGGTAGCCTTCCAGCATTTCTACTGTCACGCCGAACCGGTCAAAAGCGGTGATCATCTTCTCAATGCGAGCCGCCAGGATGGCAGCCTGCTCTTTCTCCAGCTTACGGGTGCGGGAGGCGTGAACCTGATGCGCCCATCCGGATGAGTAGCCGCGCTGAGCTGCGATGCGGAGCAGGTCTTCCAGCGTGCGGGCACCGTTCACCTCGCGCTTCTTCTGCTTGCGCATGCGCTCAGCCATTTCAGGGGTGATTTCCTGCAGCTCGCCGTCTTCCTGATCCAGCTTGCGCCCTTTGCGCTTCACTTCCTCGCCGCAGTTCGGGCAGCAGCATTCAGCCTTGAACGCAGGGTCGGCCATCGTTCGTTTGGTGGCCGCCAGCTTGCCGGCATCTGGCGAGAACACGGCGTAGCACTTCTGGCACTGGATGACATCGACGGTGGCCTCTTTGACCTTCGCCTTGCCCTTTTTCTTCTTCTCGCCCCAGTCGAGCGACCATTCGCGTTCCTCGTCGGCCAGCCCATGCTTGAACGACAGCCCGGCGTGGTCGAGAACATAGCAGCAGTCTTTCCCCGGCGCCGGGCGCAGGCCGCGTCCGATCACCTGGAGATACGACGCCAGCGACATGGTGGGGCGCAGCAGCAGGATCGCGGCGATTTCGGGAACGTCCACGCCTTCGACCAGGATGCCGACGAACGTGACGACCTTAACCTCGCCGGTCGCCAGCTTACGCAGCGTGTCATCGCGGTAGGCGCTGTCATGCTCACCGCAGAGCATTACGGCGGTGATGCCGCGGGCGTTGAATTCGTCGGCTACGTGCTGCGCGTGCTGGACGGTGACACACCAGGCGACGGCAGGCTTGCCCGGACAGATTTTTTCGTACTGGTTGACGGCATCACCGATGAGTTTCGGCTTATCGACTACAGCTGCCAGCTCTTCGGTGTTGTAATCGCCCATGCTCTTTTTGATGCCTGACAGGTCGATCTGCTCAGCAGGGGCATAGACCACCGGGCGCACGAGGAATCCGCGCTCAATGAGCTGACGGATGGAAATGCCGGTGACCATGTATTCGTAGATGCCGCCGTGATCCTTGCCCAGCGGCTTGTTGTCCAAGCGGCATGGGGAACCGGTCACGCCCAGCACTTTTGCGTTTGGGAAGCGCTCGAGCACTTTACGGTAGGATGCCGCGGCGGAGAGGTGCGCTTCGTCAATGACGATGAGGTCCGGCTCAAAGCGGATCTTGTCGAGGCGACGCACCAGCGTCTGAACGGATGCCACCTGAATTTTGGCGGTATGGTCAGGCGTGTAGCCCGCCATGATGATGCCGTGACGCGCGCCGTAGTCGTCCAGTTTGCGGCTGGCCTGCTTAATGAGCTGGTCACGGTGCGCGAGAATGAGAACGCGCTTGTTCTTCGAAGCCGAGCTGCGGGCGATGTAACTGAAAATTACCGTCTTGCCCGCACCGGTACTCAAAACCAGCAGAAGGAGCTGATACAGACGAAACGCCATGCGCACGTCAACAACAGCAGTTTCCTGATAATCCCTGAGAGCAAATGTCATATTCAAGCGCAGCTTTATCTATAGGTCTGCGCCCCGCTAAATGATTAGGTTATTGAAAAAGGCCGCAGTTACTTCTGGCCCGCCTGCTGCTCATGCTCAGCGAGAGCCTTTTCCAGCTCATCGACCAGTTTCACTGTCTTCGGGGTGCGCAACGCCCAGCGGTCTGGGGTCGCTCGTGCAATGCCTGTCGCCTGGCATAAGGCGGTAATGCTTGTTCCGGCTGCCGTTGCACGCGTTTTGATGTCCTCAACGCGGCGCTGGAATTCAGCCTCAAAGGTATTCGTGCTCATAAACTCCCTCGGTTGCAAAAAAGATTAATGAGCAAAGCATAACTTATTTGATTAAGTAACGTCAAAGTAGAAAACGTGACTTTTCGTGATTCCTAAGTAATAGAAGGGAAAAAACATGAAATGTAGTTGCGCGATACTCTTTTTTGAGCATACAATCTGTTCACACCTTCACCACTACTTGAGGAATACGTGTGAACGGAAACCAACTGCTTGGTCCGGTCGCGATGACGAACGACCAGTATCATGCCTCACCCGGCATCAGTAAAAGCCATCTGGACAAGATTCATTTCGGTTCACCGAAGGATTACTGGCACCACTATCTGAACCCGAACCGCGAGCCTGAAGAGAAGTCCCGCGTGTTTCTCGTGGGTCAGGCCATGCACACCGCCATTCTTGAACCTGAGACCATGGCTGATCGTGTGATTGTCGGCCTGCCGCATGACCGCCGCAGCACAGCCAACAAGCAGGCATGGGCTGAGTTTGAGCTGGAACACTTCAACAAAATCATCCTGACCCGCGCTGAGATGGATGACGTGGAACGTGTCGTTGAAAACGTGTGGGCCGAACCGGAAATCGCCGGGCTGTTGACTGGCGGCGTGGCTGAACAATCGTTCTTCGCGATGATGCCGGTTCCCGATGGAAAGGGCGGGTATCTCTACGATAAGGAAACAGGCGAAGTCATTCAGGAGCTGGTGAAGTGTCAGCACGATTACCGTCGCCGTGGTAGCCACCGTATCGACCTGAAATCGACAGAAGACGCGAGCCGTACCGCGTTTGCAAAGTCCTGCGCGAACTACCGCTACCCGGTGCAACAAGCCTGGTACACGGACGTACTGGAAGCTGGCGGAGAGGATCCAGAGCCGTTCCTGTTCCTCTGCTTTGAGAAGAAGCCGCCATACAACATTGGCCTCTATCCGATTGACGAGCTGGATGAAGCGAAAGGCCGTATCGCTGCCGAGCGCGATTACAACCGCATTGTGATGCACAAGCGCGCCAATTACTGGCCCAGCTATTTCACCAGCATCAAAGACAGCATCACCAATCCATTACACATGCCAGGGTGGATGAAACTATGAGCCTATCACCGAACGCTGAGCTGTGGCTCAGCACCGGCGAGCGCTGTGCTGCCGCCGAGACCATCTTCACCTACTGCACGGGCGAAAACGCCCTGAGCGACCACGGCGAAGACCTGCCGCGCACGATGGAAGATCTGCGCCGCTGCCGCCTGATGTTTGAAACCGCGCCGGAGCTGCGTTCCTGCCTGCCGCGCGTCGGCCATCTGTCCCGCGAGTGGGCAGAGATCGTGAACTTCTGGGAAGACCTCTGTCTGCTTCAGGACGTGGAAGATCCCGACTGGCGCGAAGCTGCGGGCAAGGCACCGCAGGCGCAGGCGATGCTGAACCAATTTATTGGCCGCGACGCGGCTGAGTGACCAAACACCGAACCAAGGAATAGAAAGTGAAAATTGCCCATGTAAAAATTTCGAACATCCTCGGCATCGCTGAGCTGGAATTCACCCCGGCAGGATTTAACGAAATCTCTGGCCCGAACGGCACCGGCAAAACGTCCGTTCTGGAAGCGATCAAAGCGGCACTGAGCACCGGCCATGACGCCACCCTGCTGCGCAAAGGCGCGGAAAAGGGTGAAGCCGTTCTCGTTCTGGATGACGGTACCGAGCTGTCGAAGACTGTCACCGCGGACAAGTCCACCAGCAAGGCTCGCGTCGGCGGCAAGCTGACCTCGCGCCCGGCTGAGACCATTAAAGCGCTGACCGACCTGTACTCCGCCAACCCGATTGAGTTCCTGCGCGCCCGTAAACAGGACCGCGTGAAGGTGCTGCTGGAGACGATGCCGCTGGAAGCGGACGTCGAGAAGCTGGAAGCCATCACCGGCATCCCAGTCTCTGCGCAGCCTGGCACCCACGCTCTGGCCGTCATTGAGGCCGTGCATAAGGAAGTGTTTGACGACCGCACCGGCACCAACCGCGCCGTGAAGGAGAAGGACAACACCATCAACCAGCTCAAGCTGGCGATGCCGGAAGCGCCGGGTGGCGTCGAAGGAAGCGAAGACGAGCTGCTGGCGAAGGTGCGCGCTGCCGACGAAGAGAAGACAGCCGAACTGGATCGCGTCGCCGCCAAGCTGACGGGCATCAAGAAAACCAATCAGGAGAAGATTGACGAAATCCGCGCGGAAGCCCAGCGCCAGATTGATGCGATCAAGGCGAAGGCCATCGCTGACGTTGAAGCCATCCAGACCGAAGAGCGCCGCATTGAGGGTCTGGCAGGCACCCAGCGCGAGAAGACCATCCAGAAGCACGCCGACACGGTAGCGCCGCTGAACACCGCGCTGGAGTCTATCAAGGCCAACCGCAGCGCCCATGCGAAGCGCGAACAGGCCATGCAGACCATCAAGCAGATGGAAGGTGAGCTGACCAACCTACAGGCCGACGTTGCCCGACAGACGAAGGCGCTGGCCGATCTGGAGCAGTACAAAGCTGACCTGCTGGCCTCGCTGCCGATCCCGGGCGTGGAAGTGAAGGACGGCGAGATTTACCGCGACGGCGTCCACTTCGACCGCCTCAACACCGCGCAACAGGTGTGGGTTGCTGTCGAGATCGCGAAGCTGCGCGCCGGCTCTCTGGGCGTGTGCTGCGTCGACGGCATCGAGCTGTTGGATCCGAACGCGTTCGAAGAGTTCCGCACGCAAGCTCTGGAATCGAACCTGCAATTGTTCGTTTCGCGAGTAACCGGCGACGAATTCCAAGTAAAAACGTCGCAATCAGCGGAATAATATTGCATAATCTTTTTTGAATAAAGAAAGGGCGAAAGTCTTCGCCCTATAAGGAGAAATACAGAATGTCTCAAGAACTTGTCTATCAGTCTCACGGCGGCGATTTCCCGTTCTCTCAGCATCAGGGCAACCTGCCATCTGCTGCTAACACCGGCGCGGTGTCGGTCGAACAGTCCCGTGCGATCGCGGAAGCACAGGGCCAGCTCATTCTGGCAAAGCGCTTCCCTCGCGACCTGAATGCGGCTTTTGCCGAGCTGATGGAAGCGTGCAAACTACCGGCGCTGGCGCAGGTGGCTTTCTACACCCTGCCACGCGGCAAGAACTCTGTGACCGGGCCTAGCATCCGCCTGGCGGAAGAGATTGCCCGCGTCTACGGCAACTTCCAGTACGGCCACCGCGAGCTGTCCCGCGACGACAAGAAGTCCGAAGTCGAGGTGTACGCGTGGGACATGGAGAAGAACAACTACTCCAAGCGCCAGATCACCGTCATGCACGTTCTGGACACCAAAGAAGGCCCACGCAAGCTGCGTGACCAGAAGGACATTGACGACAAGATCGCGAACGTTGCGTCCAAACAGGTTCGTGGCCGCATCCTGGCGCTGGTGCCGAAATGGCTGTCTGAAGCTGCGATCACTGCCTGCCGCGAGACGCTGGCTGGCAACAGCGAAGTGCCGGTAGCCGAGCGCGTCCGCAAGATGACGCAGGCGTTCGCCAAGTTCGGCGTGACCGTGAAACATCTCGAAACCTTCCTCGGCCATGGACTGGATACCGTTGACCGCGATGAACTGGCCGACCTGACCGGCGTCCATAACGCGATCCGCGATGGGGCGAAGATTGAGGATTACTTCGCAGAAGCCGAGAACCTGGAAGCGAAAGCAGCTGCGGCCGCCACCGCCGATAAGCTGACCGCTGCGTCTGAGGAAGGTCAGAAGCAGCGCACGCAGCAGACGCAGAAGCCTGCCCAGAACCGCACGACGAAGCCGAAGCCGGAACCACAGCCTAATCCTCAGCCTGATGCCAATCAGCCAGCCCAGCAGGAAGCCGGAGCCGGAGACGAGCAGCAGGATAGCAATTCCGTGGAAACAAACAGCAATGCGGTGGAAGAGCCGGGCACGGAAAATCCCGCAAATTCCCCATCAGCCGACGACGAGCAGCAAGCAAATGCGCCTGCTGACTCACAGCCCGGCGATGATGATGTCTTCTAAGGGATAGCAAAACGACATGGACGTCGAAGCAACCAAGCAGCAACCCGCCAAGCAGTTCCTGACACCTGCAGATGTCGTAGCCCGATATGACGGCAACATCAGCGCCAGGACGCTGGCAAACTGGAGAAGTCAGGGCAACGGCCCGGCATTCACCAAGATAGGCGGCAGTATCATGTACCCCCTCGGCAAATTGATCGAGTGGGAGAACCTGAACACTGTCAACAGCACAAGCCAATATCGCGGCAACGCCGCAAGGTAATTTGAAAATGACTAAAGCAGAACTGATCAAAGCCCTCTCCACCAAAACCGGCATGGGCGTCGCCCAGACTGAAAACGTGCTGGCTCGCCTGGCGGACATCACCGCAGAATCCATCCTCGAGGGTGGCGAAGCGCTGATCCCCGGCGTCGGCAAGCTGGAGCTGACACACCGCGCCGCCCGCACCGGTCGCAATCCGAAGACTGGTGAAGAGGTCGAGATCGCGGCGAAGCGTGCTGTGAAGTTCAAAGCGGCCAAGGCTCTGAAAGACGCAGTGGCCTAAACGCAAAACGGCGGGGTCACTCCCCGCCATTTTCTTTTGAGCATTGATGAGCGCCCCTGAGAGGCGACTAAGGAAGATTATGAGCTGGAGTCCGCAGCAGTCAGCGGCAATTAAGGCTGTCAAAGATTGGCATAGCAGCAAGTCAGGTCCGCAGGTTTTCCGCCTCTTTGGTTACGCAGGCACCGGGAAGACCACCATCGCACAGTCCATCCGCGACGAGATTAAGGGTCGCGTTCTGTTCGGGGCGTTCACCGGGAAGGCCAGCCTGGTGCTCCGCAACAAAGGCTGTTCCGGCGCGTCGACCATTCACAGCATGATTTACAAGATCGAGGATGACGGCCCGCAGCCGACGTTCGTGCTCAACCACGACAGCAACGTCGCCAGCGCGAGCCTCGTCATCATCGATGAATGCTCCATGGTGGACGAAGAACTGGGCAGAGACCTGCTCTCGTTCGGCACCAAGGTGCTGGTTCTGGGCGACCCGGCGCAGTTGCCGCCAGTGAGCGGTGCTGGCTTCTTCACCTCGCAGCGCCCTGACGCGATGCTGACCGAGATCCACCGTCAGGCTGCCGACAACCCCATCATCCGGATGAGCATGGATATCCGCGAGGGCAGACCGCTGCAGGTTGGCATGTACGGCGACAGCAAGGTCATCCGCCGCGCCAGCGTCGGGCAGAAGGCAGTTCTGGCCGCCGACCAGGTGCTGATTGGCCTGAACCGCACGCGTCGCAATTTCAATGAGAAGATCCGCCGGCTGAAGGGCATCGAAACCCCCTACCCGGTGGAAGGTGACCGCCTCGTCTGCCTGAAGAACGACAAGGAGAAGCAGCTCCTGAACGGCGGCATCTGGACGGCGACCCGCGCCGCGTTCCCCGACGATAAGGGCATCATCAGCCTGCCGGTCATGACCGACGACGATCCCATGGTGACGAAGCCGGTGGATGTGGACGTTCGCGAAGAGTTCTTCCTCGGGATCGAAGACAAGCTGGCGTGGAACGACCGCCGCGGCTTTCAGGAGTTCGACTACGGCTATGCGCTGACCGTCCATAAGAGCCAGGGCAGCCAGTGGAACAATGTAATGGTGTTCGATGAGAGCCGGACGTTCCGCGAGGATGCGCAGCGCTGGCTCTACACCGCAGTAACACGCGCCGCCGAGCGGGTGACGGTCGTCATCTGATGCGCGACGAGATCGTGTGGGACTGGAACACCACAGAGCTGACGAGCGGGCAGCTGGCCCGCAAGTACAAGCTCACCAAGGGGCAGGTGCTGGGCATCATCCATCGCGACAAGCGAGCGGTCCAGCGTCGCCCGAAAACGGAAATGCAGAAGGCTCAGGAGCGGATCAAAGCGCTCGAGGCCGAAGTGCTCAGGTTGCGTGCCTTCGAAGTTCAGGCAGCGCGGAAGTAGTTCAATTACACGCCACCAGACCAGTGGCTGAGGAAATTTATGAGCGGTGAAATTGGCCGCGTCGTCATCTACGCGGAGATCGACGGCGAGGTTAAGCAGGTGGTGCTCCCCCAGGAGCGCATGCAGATCCTGATTAAGATGGCGGAGGGTCTGAGCGACGACGGACGGCTGCGGGTTATCCCGGCGCCTGGCATGGCATTCATTGAGCAGAAGATGCCGAGGGTGCCAGCATGACCCACGACGATCTTACAGGAATAGCACTGCGGTGGCTGAAGCGTCCAGACAGCGCAAAAGGGCCAGGGTGCCAGTTGGCGCTGGCGGAGGTCGGTGGCCTGTTCGGCGGCGAGCGGTGCGACGCGTTCGGATATCGCTGGGGATATAACGGCGGAAGCATCGTGGTCGAGGCCAAGGTGAGCCGTTCCGACTTTTTGGCCGACGCGAAGAAGCCGCACCGGAACGGCGAAGTGCTCGGGATGGGCGACTACCGTTATTACATTTGCCCGGAAGGATTGATCAAGATTGACGACCTGCCGGATCGCTGGGGTCTGCTCTGGGTGACGAAGCGCGGGCACGTAAAGGTTGTGGCTGGCCACGTTTGCTGCAACCTCGCCACGGTCGGTCTGGTCAATGGCGAGCTGCGCAGCGGCTGCTATTTCAACCGGCACCTTTCGGTGCTCTGGAAGCACGAGGCGAACCGCGAAATGGAACTCGGCATGCTGGCCCACCTGCTGGAGCGGCTGGGAGATCCCGAGGTGCTGAACGTCCGTCACAAGGAACTCTATTCCGCCAACATGAAGCTGCGCGATCGCCTGGCCGAGCACCAGCGAGGGAAGGTTCGCCGGAACCTCGAAGAATTCAACATGCGCTATGAGCTGGAGCGGTACCGCGAGCTCTACGGCGCGCTGCCAGAGCAGACAGACCAGCCAAGACGACCCGCCAGACAGCGCGGCTTGGCCGGCTAGGGCGCAGTTAGGGCGCACTTTAGGGCGCACATATCGAACCCGCAGGGCGCAGGGACTCGCGCCCCCTTCAAAAACCACTTGCTCAAATTTGAGTAATAGAGTTACACTTCCCTCTACAGGCTTATGGCTGGTCGCAGATGGGCATTGCGCCCTGAATCCAAGGATTGCGCCCTAGTTCACGGGACTTCCCGTCGCTTCTTGCGCCCTACCTGCGCCCTAAGCCAAAATTTCAGGGCGCAACAGCCGAGGTTGACCGAGCGGCCCGATCCAGGTTAGTGCCTGTGATTGTTGGTGTTTTTTGAAGGAAAAAGTGGAGCGGGTGAGGGGAATCGAACCCCCGTATTCAGCTTGGAAGTCTCAATTGAGGCATTACCGGAAATTCACTGGAAGTCACTTTTCGACGTGATTTCAATGAATTAGCTCTCTGCCCACTTCACGGCCTTTCCTCTAAAAACGCTCAACACCCCGGGATTTTGCGCCCTAGCTGCGCCCTAAATCGCGGGAAATCCACCTGGTCCGAGGATCAGACGAGCGAAAATGTAAAGAGGGTTTTATGCCGAAAATCACAAAAACTGCTATTGATAACCTTGTTGCACCTGCCACCGGCGATCTCTGCATTTGGGACAGCGAGCTTCAGGGTTTTGGGGTTCGTATCCAGTCGAGCGGTCGGAAAACTTATATCGTCCGGTACCGCCGCAAGGAGGATGGCAAGCAGCGGAAGATGAACCTCTGCCGCACGTCCGACGCTACCCCTGATAAGGCGCGATCTCTCGCTCGGGATGTCTTTCTGGCGGTCGCTGCGGGCGGCGATCCAGCCGGTGAACGGGTCAAGGAGAAGACCAAGAACGAAATTACGTTAGAGGCCATGTTTGAGGCCCGTGTCACCTTCATGAAGTCGAAGAACATCGCCATGGCTCCCGAGGTCGAGCGGGTGCTCCTGAAGGCCAAACACAACGCCGCCGACTGCATGGGGCGCGACCGGGCACCATCTTCGATCACGCCTGACGACATCATCAAGTTCGTGTCGAAGCACTACTTAGACGGGAATCGGGGCGCAGCCGACAAGGCACGCGCCTACCTGCGCGCCACCTTCGAATGGGCCATTACCTCCGCCAATGACTACACGGTCAAGGAGCGGAAGGACTGGGGCGTGACGATGAACCCAGCCGCCGCCGTGGCGAAGGATTCTGGTGCCCGCACCCTGCGCGACCGGAACCTGAGCGCCGACGAAATCAAGACGGTCTGGTTCGGCTGTCAGGATGGCAACTTCGGTTTTAGCGAGGGAACGGAAATACTGTTGCGCATGCTAATCGCCTGTGGACAACGCGTACAGGAGACGCTGCGCATCGAAGGTCGGGAGATCGATCTTGAGGCCAAACTCTGGATGATGCCGAAAGAGAAGACCAAAGGCCGGAAGTATCCCCACGATATTCCGTTACCCGACGTGATCATCCCTGACCTGAAGCGCCTGAAGGCCAAGTACGGCGACGGCTACCTCTTCCCTGCCCGCTCGGACAGCACTGAGGAAATCCTCGGAGCCGTCAGCGTCTCCCACGCCGTGCGCCGGGCGTTCGGCGGCGATGGCTACAATGTGGTCATTGAGGGAATGGAACCCTTTACCCCTCGCGACCTGCGGCGGACGTGGAAATCGCGGGCGAAGGACGCTGGGATCGACCGCTTCACCCGCGACCTGATCCAGCAGCACGCGCAGAACGACACCGGCAGCAAGCACTATGACCGCGCCGACTACATGCCCGAGAAGCGGGCAGCTATGGAGAAGTGGTCAACGTGGCTGGACGCGGTTCTGAACGGGAACGATGAGGCGGTAAAGTTAGCCGCCTGATATAGCGTGACACGACAATGAAAGCGGCTCCGGGGATTCCGGGGCCGTATTCATTTGGAGAGTAACGATGTCACAAGAAGATAAGGCTCAGGAACAGGAGCTGATGCAGTGGGAGCGCAACAACCGTTCGCGCCCCGTGCCTGTTCGATACGCCCCCGGCGATGCGGGGTATGGACCTGAAGAGTGTGAAAGCTGCGGCTCTGATATGCCTGCTGCCCGACGCGAACACGGTTTCACAATCTGCGTAGTATGCAAGACGGTGCAGGAAGACCGCGAGCGGAACTTCCGTCACTGACCCTGAGACGCAATCCAGTCGGCCTTTGCGGCGTCGCGCTCAGCGCATTCGCCGTAGAGGCCCACCAGGTTGTCATAAGCCTTCGTCTGGTCACCCATGCTGGCGCCGCGCTTGAGTTCCTTCGGAACCGGATCGCACTTCTGGCGGACAGCTCCAGGCATCGTATTCACCGCAGCGTCTACGGTGTAATTATATTTCGCGCCGCAGCCGGCCAGCAGAACCGCCAGCAGGCCAATGGTCAGCCCTCTCATTTTGCCCCCTTGCTTATCAGGCGCATGTTCACGTCATCGATGTGCTTGTTCAGCAGATCCACGCCGCTGTCAGGCAGCTTGCAATCCGTGTAGACCACCTTCTCGGTCTCTTTCTGGACCTCGTTGTAGTAGGTCTTGTTGACCACCTGCAGGTTCTGGAGCGCCGTCAGGAAGTTGCCCTCAATCGTGCTTCCCTTGGCTTGCAGTTCCTTCAATCTGGCTTCCCGCTCCTTCATTGCGGCGCCATAGGCGTTCGCCATCTCAATCTTGTCAGCGGCGTCCCAGCCGCGCTGGATTACGACGCCGAAATACAGGCCCGTTCCGCCAGCGGCGAGGATGGCAAACAGGACGGCGGCCACAATCCATGGGAACGCTGCCTTTTTCACTGGGGCGATCGCTGCGTCGATAATCTGGCTCATCGGACGATCCTCACGGTGACTTCCGGCGAGACGGCCATCTCATCGCGTCCGACCAGGTTGGCCTGAAAACGGATCGTGCTCTGGTAGACGTACTCACCTGCTGGAATGTCTGGGACCACGAACCCGTAGGTTTTGAAGGAGCATGCTTTCCCGGCTTCGATCATGCCGGATGGGAGCGGGTACAGGAGCCCGGCCTTGTCGCGTAATGTTGGGAAGAACTCGACGCCTACGGGCTGCGTCGAGCAAACGAACCGTCGCACGCCGGCACTCTGCCCGACGTGAAGGACAGATACCTCCCTGCCCTCCCCGTTGATGATTTGGGTGCTCTTGAAGGTCAGCGGATTGCCGCCGACCAGAACAGACCACCAAAGAACGATGCACGAGACAAACAGCGCACCGAGGTAGGCGCAGGCGTAGAAGAACGCCCGCTCACGGCTGTTGTATCCGACTGTCATTTGATCACCACTTTTGCCAGGATCGCCATGATGACTGACGACATAACAGCCGTTGCCAGCCCGTAGGCGATCATCTTTACAGGCGTAAACTCAGCGCGCGTCACAAGGTCTTTAACCGTGTTCTGCAACGTGCCCACCTGCTCTTGTAGGCGGATCACGTTTTCCCCGAGTTTGCGCAGCTCTTCGGAATTGGAATCCATTAGGCTCACCGCTCGAAATAGGGTTCATATTTGGGTCTCCGCACATCAAGAATATTGGTCACGTATTCTCGGTTGATGGCGAAGAATGATTGCTTGTAGCCAGGGTGAGGTACTTTGGACTTCAAACTGGTCTTTGCGACGTGACCCAGCCAACGGGTTGAGTCACAGCCGCGGGTGTTGGCACACAGCCGACGATCCTGCAGCACGCCAGCTTCCCCGCCGTTGTAGGCGGAGAGGGTGAAGGAGAGGCGGTCACGTTCCGTAGCCGCGCCCTTCTGGCGGTTGAAGATGCCCTTATCCATTTCGACAATGGCAGTGAGCTGATAGTGCGGGTCGTACCGCCTGGCCCACGACCACCCTTTCAGGCTGCTGTAGGTTGCTGCCAGCTCGGAGATCTTGTCGAAGCGGATACTGCCGTCCGCCTTGTAAGCGCGGGTGAACTGGCCGAAGCCAATCCCGTTCTCACGTTTGGTTTTCAGCTCAGCGCGCGGGTTCCAGCATTTGGAGTGCTTGAGCGTGATGCACGATTCCTGCTCGATCTGTCCCGCCAGAAACGACGGCATCGGCGCAGATGGCCACACGCTCCGCTGAACGCTCACCAATTCCGGCAGATACTTTTGAGCACCTGGCGGGATGTCGGCTGCTGCGACTGGGATGCAGTACGCAAACAGCACGAACTGGAGCAGGAACCGGCACATCATGCCTTAGCCCACGTCACGAGAGCGTAGACCAGCAGGCCGACGAACAGCAGCAGAGATCCGGCAAGGATGGCCGCTGCCTTATTGCCCTCGTGCGTCTCTTTGATGAGCTGGGTCAGGTTGATCTGTGGGAACACCACCCGGCTGACCATGATGGCGACGCCGGCAATGATGGGCGCGAACACCAGCCACTGGATCAGCGTCTTCACCATCGCGGAGTCGATGAAGAAGAGGGCAGCCACGGCAGGCACGATGAGGAACAGGGCGGACTTGTCGCCAAGCACCTTGAAGCGCTGGAGGAAGCTGGAGATGAATTGAAGCATGATTTGCACCTATCTGGTTGGGATAGGTGCATTGTCGTGTCACGACCCGTTGAGGCCGATGATTTGGTCAGACGCCCCACTCAATGAGAACGCGTCCGTCAGCGCCGTTCCCGCCGAGGCCAGCGCCAGCGCCGCCGTTGCCCACGGTGACTGTAAACTGGAGAGTACGGTTGTCGGCGCCGTATTCCGAACGGGAATAGCCACCACCACCGCCGCCGCCAGACGTACCATGTCCGCCGCCGCCGCCACCAGGAGAACCACCGCTCCCGGCCTTCGTGGTGGCACGGCTACCAGCGCCACCAGCGCCACCGCTCGCGCCGTTGCCGCCCCTACCGCCTGTTCCGTCCGCAATTACAGCCGTGGCACCATCGCCGCCGCCGCTGTTCGTATGGTTGCCACCGCTTCCATCACCGCCTGCGCCACCCGTGCGGCCACCGTTGTACGATATGCCGCCCTTCCCGCCGCTGCCCGTCAGATGGCCGGACACGCGAGATAAGCCGCCAGCGGAACCGTTGGTATCGACAGTGGCTCCGCCACCGCCAGCACCCCAGACGCGCATGCGCAGCCATGAGTGCGGCGGCACGGTGACGGTCGTGCTGCTGATGTTGCTCGACCGGTCATAGGAGCCAGCGAACGTTTTATACGTGTTGTAGAACTGCGAGAACCAGATCGTTCCACCAGCCGGGACGCCCTGATTTCCGGTGCCGTTCGTCACGTACCCCGCGCCACGGTAGTAGGACGACATCAGGTAGTTAGGTCCGCCGAATTCAGCCTGAATTTGCGACAGCCAGATAGGGCCAGATCCGTGAAGCGCCATGTTAGCGGCCCTCCAGCTCTTTCACCCGGCCAGCCAGCTCTTTAACGGCCTCAATCAGGACCGGAACCAGCTTGTCGTAGGCCACCACGCGCCAGCGCTCGCCATCGTTCTCTTCGTCAGGAATAGAACGGCTCACGAGCTCAGGCAGCACGGCTTCAACCTGATCGGCCAGAACGCCGATATCTCGCTCTCCGGGCTTCCCGATGAGCTTGGTCTTATGGTTCCAGGTGAAGCGAACGCCATCCAGCTTCTCGATGATGTCCAGCGCGCCGTCGATGCGCTCCACGTCGTCTTTCAGCCGCGGGTCTGAGTACGCGCCGATGTTGCCCGCCGCCACCATGTCGCCGTTTGGTACCGAGTACCAGCGCCATGCCACGGATGACCACCCGCCAAGGCCGAAGTAGCCATCGGCACGCAAACCGAGGTTGATGCCGTAGTAGCCTTGAGCATGGAAGCCGATAGCAGCCATCCCCCAGTCGCCGGTACCGCTGGCACTGCGCACCTCGAGCGAAGAGTTACCG
>ERZ1106983.166-NODE-166-length-93244-cov-11.308953_pt1 | contig 93244 bp, 86 predicted proteins | sample MGYA00403693_ERZ1106983 | MGnify/ENA primary metagenome ERZ1106983 (study PRJEB35170, sample SAMEA104062420) | human gut metagenome | biome: human gut; feature: human-associated habitat; material: faeces | place: Denmark | collected 2012-07-13 ...
TTGCTGATAGAATAGTCCTCGATTTTCTTCAGCACTTCCGCGATGGTCTGCATGAGCAAGTCCGCGTCCATGATGTGCGGGGAATGGCATTTGGGGTTCTTGGCTTTTCCCTTGTGGTACTCGCTGCAAAAAGCAACGTGCCGCTTGCCGCCGTTCCGGTAATCAATACGAATGTGCATTTTTGCGCCGCAGTCCTTACAGAAAAGTAAGCCGGACAGAGGGTGGATTTCCCCGTCCCCGTTGGGGCGTCTGACGGGTGCGTTTTCCAAAATCCGCTGTACGGTTTCAAAATCGCTGCGGCTGATAATCGGCTCATGCACATTTTCTGTGATGTGCCACTGGCTCCGGTCTACATAGTGGTTATGTTTATCCCGGAAATGCTTTGTAGTCTTGAAGTTGACTACATCGCCGCAATACTCCTGCCGTGTGAGGATATTGGTCAAGGTGGCTTTGTTCCACTTGCAGCGGTTATCCTCGTTGAGCGTCTTATTTTTACAGGTTCCCCGCCCTCGGTCTTTCATATAGAAAGTGGGGGTTGGGATTTGCTCCTGTGTCAGATATACGGCGATTTGGTTGCGGTTTTTCCCGCCGATAAACAGACGGAAAATCAAACGGACAACCTCGGCGGCTTCTTCGTCGATTATCCAAAAATCCTTGTTGTCCGGGTCTTTGACATAGCCGTAAGGGGCTTCGGTGACAATCGGCTTTCCACTCATGCCTTTGGTCTTAATGCCCGTTTTCACTTTCTTGCTGATGTCCTTTGCGTACCACTCCGACATGATATTGATAAAGGGCGCAAACTCCAATGTGTCGGGCTTCTCGCTGTCAATGCCGTTGTTGACCGCGATAAAGCGCACATTGTTCCGTCTGAATATCTCCATAGCGTTGCCGACTTGGAGATAGTCGCGCCCCCAGCGGGTAAGGTCTTTCATAATGCAGACACCGATTTTCCCGTTTTCCACATCGTCCATCATGCGGGAGTAGGCGGAACGGTCAAAAAACCTGCCGCTTTCGTCATCGTCGATGTAGTGCCGGATATTGGTTAGGTGCTGCCCTCTGGCATAGTTCTCCAAAAATATTTTTTGGTTCTGTATGCTGTTGCTCTCGCCGCCGTCCCTGTCCTCGTCGCCCACGGAAAGGCGGGAGTAAAGGGCTGTAATTTTGCTATAATCAGTCATGTGCATAACCTCCTGTGCGTCCATGTATGTGTCATTTACACTTAAAATTATGCACTCCATCTGGCGGAACCATATTCCTCATTGTGCCGGAACTTCTTAGCGTTCTTTCCTTTCAGGTATACTGCAAGCCTGAGTGCTGCCCCGCAGGCAATTCCCACCAGCAGATCACCCGGATAAAGGCTCGGCAGAGGATTGGAAAAAGCCGTTGCAAATACACCATCAAGGACCAGACTCTGAACCTTTTCCGATGCATTTACTCCGGCTGCAATTCTCCATGCCTCACCAAAATTTGTTGCAAGCAATCCCAGAATGATATAGGGGATATTCAGGATCAGCTGCTTTTTCAACTGTTTTGTATTCATCGCGACCTCTCCTTCTTTTTCTCTGCTACCTTCTTTGGAATTGCTGCCACAATCTCCTTGAATTTTTTAAGTTTCTCCAGAACACTGGTCTTCTCTACGGAAGGCTTCTTGACCTGTTTTGCAGAATAATCCTGTAAAATCCTTGTGATGGCATCTGTATCTTTTGCCTTGAAGAAAACAGTATAAATAGGTGGTTCCTGATTTTTATCCTTAACGATTGCAAAATCAACACCATATTTTCTTGCAATTTTCTGAAAGTCTTTCATTCCTTCATCAGCCAGCGGTATGCTTGATACTCCCTGTCCCTGGCGAATCAGCGTTTTTACTGACTGCTTTCCTTCCGTTGGATGTATCTTTTGTCCAATATCATGGATTACTTTTCTCCCGGCAGCCTTTACCGGCATTCCAGGAAAAACGCTTAGCGCCTTGAAAAAGGCCTTTGCCGTTGGCTTTCCAGCAAATCGATATGCCAGATGCACTGCCTTATCTGAAATTTCCCTGTCTATTTCTTCATGAACCAGTTTTCTCACTCCTTTCCATCAAAAAAACAACCCGAAGGCTGTATCCACAAAGTTACTGTTCTTTTTTATTCTTATCCACACCGAGGACACCCCTCATAGTGGATGAAGCTACATGAAAGCGGTTGGCTATTGCTATATCTGTAAGCACCGTATCATCCACCGCTGAACCACAAACCACGAGAATTCTGGATCTTCTTAACATATCTTCTGATATATCCATATAATCCTTGTACTCATCTGCATTACTGGTATCAATTACCTCCGGCAATGATAAAAGCGGACAGATTGGTGTGTAGCCTGCTTCATATAATTTTCTGCAATATCGTTTTGCAGACCTTTTGGCTCTGCTCCTGTCTGCACTCCAGGCAGATGTAACATAAGCCCACGGTTTGTTATTCATCTGCCGCCTCCTATCCCAGCTGGTATGCCTGAATTCTGTATTTTCCAAGTGCAAGCATTGTCATCCTGCTTTTCAAAGCACCGATCACATCCGCAATATCCTCATCATCAATCGCCTGTAATCCATTACAGGACTTCATGACCAGATACCCGGACGGAAGGTATGCCTCCCCGTCAATGACCAGCTTTCTGCTTGCGTCATAGATCAGAATATAATCTGATTTTCCAATCATTACTGACGCACTGTTATTTCCAAATCCATCAAGGATCCTTAATGCTTCCCTGGTACTGATATAATTCACCTTCTGTTCGCCATCTACATAAATTGCCCCATCAGAAGGCATACTGTCACATCCTATTACACAAACCAGTCCTTCCAGATTTTCTACAATCTTCTCAACATGTGCCATGATTTTCTCCATATCCATTTTTGTCTCTCCTCTGCTATATTTTTCCTTCTGCCATATCGTGATTAACCTCTGCACGATAATAGCTGTCTATTGTTGCCGGTGCGTTATACAGTGCTGCCAGCATATACTGCTTGATGCTCCTGATCTTGGTAGTGTTTTCCTGCATACAGTTCATTACATAGCGGATATGCTCCATGTTCAGCTTCATGAACCGCCCCTTTACCACATTTACTGACTTCACATCCCCGGCAATACAAATGATTTTTCTTTTGGAACACACAACATCCAGAATAAGATCCATGATGCCGTCTATCATTTCTCTGTCATATGGATAATCCTGTTTCAATGCCTTAATATTGAGCCGTTCCATGAAATATTTCTCATATCCCATCCTATCCTCATCCGCTGATAAGATAGGATTAGTATTATTAAAATCAGTATTATTGTTATAAGTATAATTAGGCTGTAAATTATACAGGTCCTGACCTGTAACTTTTACTGGTGGTGAACTGTAATTTTTACTGGTCTTGACCTGTAAATTCTGCTGGTCTATGAAATTCTTTACATAGATCAGTGCCGGCTTGCCAAATCCCTGCCGGATCCTTTCGATCAGACCAAACTCTTCCAGTTCCGTCAGATACTTGATTGCTGATTTTTCTGCACAGTTCATTGCCTGTCTTATAGTTGTCAGGGTGAAAATGATATACACTCTTCCCTCATCATCAATCCAGCCGTTTTCCATTGACAAAGATACCCTGTCCAATAAAAGACCATAAAGAACCTTTCCCTCTGTGGAAATATTCTGGAACCGGTTATCTGTAAACAGCACCTTGGGAATCCTGTAAAATGCAAACTGCTGTGACTGTGCCCCATAAAAATAATCAAATGCCATTTTCTGTTTCCTTTTTCTTTCTCATGTCTTCCACCAGCTTTTTATAGCATGGAAAACAGAACGATTTATCATGACCATACGGACACTCATGGCTGCAATTCTGTGGATGACTTATAGGTGGTCTTCCACCAATTCCGCTGTAACTCTTTCCCTTCTGTCCGCTTGTATCCTTACGTGCTTCTGCCACTGTAATCACCATTCCTTCCCATCAAAAAAGTGCCAGTCCCGTGGCAATCACCACAGGCTGACACAATCCTCTTTTTTATAATACTTCTCTGCCTTTTGATTTTGCTGCTTTTTCCGCAGCATCCTTTACCGGAGGCTTTGCAGCTGCTTCCTTCTGCTTATCCTTCAGATCTTTTAATACGGATCCTTTCTCCTCTGCTTTTTCATCAATCTCCGTTTTCTTTTCCTGCTGTCTTGCCTCAAACTTCTCTGCAAGTTCAAAGACATGACCCTTGGAATCGTAATGGTAGACATTATCAGAAAGTCTTTCCTCCGGGCTTACCTCCTTGGCATTCACATCCTTTACCATATCCCTGAGCGCATCAGCTGTCATGTCTCCATTATCGGGAACCAAAAGGATCTCATTGATGGAAGACGGAAGCACAAAGAAATCTCCGCCAACTCTTTCTGCTGCCTGATCCATGAAATCCTGATAGGCAATTACTCCCGCTCCGGAATTCTTATCAGGTACTGTTGCAACGTACATAGTTTCCTCCGCATCATCCGGAATTCCAAACATCTCATATACTTCTGGTCCAATCATTTCCTTCATGACCTCATTCATTCCCATGATCACTACCGGTCTGATCTCCGGTGAATTCTCCAGAGCATCTGCCCTGAGCTGTTCATGGGAAACTCCCATACGATCCATCAGATTGTTGGTGACCAGAATAGATGCACGACCATCTTCGCTGCTCTCCATCACAAAACGATAAACAACTGCCAGATCTTCCATTCTGTCATGCGGTACGTTGGCAAGCAGATCAGCGTTTGCCTCCGCTGAAATGACTTCCACAGAAAGCTTCTCTTTCATGTTCTCATAATCCATAAGAGCACTTACATCAATAGCAGGGGCTCTGTCAAGACCATCAGCAATGACCATTGTTGCACTGGCAAGCACTCCGGCATAATCATCCGTGTGCTCATAGCTTGCAAAGGCATTCTCAATATTGAAATTAACCCCCACATTGCTGCCTTCCAGAACAACCGACATAGCCTCATAATTCTGATTGGTCTTCTCCACATTATTGAAGATGATCCTTACATCGTCATAGCCTCTTTCATAGAGCTTTTCTTTGATATCCTCAGCAAACTCCTGCTTAAATGTTTCGTAATCCATCGTTTTCCTCTCCTTCTCACCAGAAACCGTAAAATCCATAACCCTGTATTCATCTGGGATATTCTCACGGTCTCCATCGTAATATTCTGTAAAAGATTCCTGTGTATCTCTCACATATCCATAATCTGTAAACTGTCCCATTTCGTTAATGGCCACATCCCTGCCGTAAGCCTCATAATCAATGTAATCTGCCAGATAATCCGGAACTTCCATCATACCGAGTTCTTCGATATAGTAACGTCCCAGATCCGCATTGCTTTCTACTCCCGGATAGATTTCATACTTATCCAGGTTATCAATAAGATTGATCACATCTTTAATGCTGCCTGTATAATCACTGACCTGCATTGCCGCCTGTAAATGGTTATAATCATGATCATCCAGCTCATTGAGCTTGGATGCCAGATAATTGAGTTCATCCAGGTTTTCATATTCTCCCAATTTTTCATACAGCCCATCAACATAACAGTCATAATCACTAATGAACCATTCTTCATAAGGATTACCGAAATCATCTTTTGAGCCGATTCCAATTCGTTCAAATACTTTTTGCAATTCTTCTGATGTGGTGGGAAACTTTACCCATTCACCTACCAGCTCACCCTCGTTGTATTTTCCAAGATTGGTGATGTAGGCTTCAAACGGACAGTCATGGTCATATTCATATGCCATGCAATTTCCTCCTGATTTTATTTTTCAGGTCGTCACCTGATTTTGGCATCAAAAAAGCGCCATACCCATCACCAATCTGGTAATGAGCTGACGCTTCATTCTTGATCCATATTCTTTTGCAAAAGAGAAACAAATGCCTGACCGCTCTCGCGTTTCATGTCTCATTTGTCTATGATAATATTATCACACCCAAAAATAGAAAAAAAGATACACGTTGTTAGTTCTTTGTTAGTCATTTGTTAGTCTGTCGTTAGTTCTCTGTTAATTTTCTTAATCCAGTAAGAATTCTGCAAACTGGATTTTTCAAGTGCATATGGCAACATTAAAGCTCTTTAATTACTCCTTTATCAAAATAGTAAATGTTCTCTCTTTTGTAACCATATTTTGAACCTTGAACACTTATATGCGGTTCGAAAGTAAAATAAGAAACATTGCCAAGAGATATTTTATTTCCCTTTTCTATGTAAACTCTATCATTTTTCTGCCTTACAATCGAATGTCCCAAATTTCCCATAAAATCAAGATTTATATACCCTTTTTCTTCTATAATGCTATTTATATAATAATAAAGTTCTTCGAAAGTCGTTTTAGGAGTAACAAATTTGCACATCTCTTCATGCAAAAATTTTTCCATTAATAAACCTTTCTTCCATTCCTCATTAGATACATTGTCAATCTCAACAACTTTACCATTTTCTATAATAATAGTTCTTGCATAATCACCCCATATATCTCCATTTTGTGGGCTTAAATCAATTGTAATAATATCGTTTTCTGCAATAACTCTTTCACTTGTAGTATATTCTTTCCCCGAAACAGATAGTGTGGTTTCATCCCCTGCAAAAACAAAAGCACCTACATCCCAGTACCAAAAAGAGTCGGCACCCAATTCAATCATTTTTGTTTCACACAAATCTCTTATCTCAATTAATGTCATACCTGGCTGTATATTCTCTTTTATGAACTGAATTGTCATCTTGGCTATGTTCTGTACATCTTTATATTGCATGATTTCCCTCCATCTACTTCCGATTGTGCAACACACCTCTATTTCAAACGTATGAAAAATATTGACATTCGCCGAGACTACTTAGCACGTCTCTAAGCACAAACATAAAATTCAACTTACTTTTGTTTATAGTCTCTCCTTCAATTTTCTTACAGTAATTTTTTACTTCCCCAAGTTCTTCAAACAGTAATCTATTACAAATTTCTTTAGCATCCTTCAAAACAACAGCATCACAATACACAGCATCGATAGAGTATTCTTCTTCTTCCACTATTAAGCATTTTTTTTCAAGGTGAAAAGTTTTTGCGAAATTTAAAACAATTAGTTTTTCGTAATCTTCATCGCACAACTCTATTGTACAAGGAACAAAATTATCATTATCTTGTTTTTTGTAAAATGTAATATCAAGCATTGTTATTACCTCCAGTTTTCCTTTTTTTCACTTTTTCACGAACTTCTTTAACTTTTTCGGGTGAAAGGTCATCGTAAAGTTTTATCCCTTTTGCTTCGGCCCTTTGCTTCGTTTTTGGAGAAGCTTTAGCTTGGACTAAAGCTATGCCAACTCCTTGCTCGCTGAATTTATCAATATCACTTGGAAAAATTTTTGCTCTTGCTTTAATTTCTCCATAACCTTTTTCAGCCATTCCCGGCTCCCTCCAATCATCTGCTAATATTTATTATCTGCGCTAATTTTTTAAATACGTATCCAGAATAGAAATTAACTTTTGTTCATCTTCCTTGGGATAGCTAAAATCACCCAAATGTGAATTTCCTTCTGTAGATTGAATATCTATTCCATATTCCTCGCCAATCTCTTTAACCATCAGCTTAATGTCTCTATGTTCAGCCAGTTTTTGAATAGCTTTATTTTCATCCTCAGATTTCTGATAATCAACTATAGAAAAATTATAATTCATCCTCTTCTACATCCTCCTTAGTGAACACTTTAATATATAAATTTTCTGCTATTCAAAAGAACAATATGTAAATTCGTAGCTAAAAATTTTACTCTGCCATGCCACATACTGCGAACTTCTCACAGTATAAGCAATTTTTTGTTTGCCTTCTCCATCTAAGACATATTAAAACAATTTCGATTTGTATGTATACATTGTATCATGTGAAATTGCTTTTTACTATTTAATTATTTTTTCTTTGCCATCCACACCAGGAAATACCCCCCAATATTCCGGTTACCGCAAAACATATAAGCATTACCAGATTTCTTTGCATTTCTGAATCATACGTCTTCCAGCATCCGCCCATCAATGCAGCAACTATACATACAAACACTGTATAGATAATTTTTGCAACCACAAACACATATTGTAAAATCATTGACACAATAAATATGACCAATGCACCTACGATATATATTACCTTATTCCATCCCTGTGTATAGGTCAGCATATAGAATAATAAGGACACTAACCCGGAACTCAATATATCAAATCTTCTCACCAGAAACAAAGTACATGATAAAACTGCTCCCACAATGCCTCCGATGGCGGTGGCAAATGTTCCTGCCAATGCTGCTTCTGATTTTGCTTCTGCCTTTCTTTGTTCCTCGTAGTAATAATAATCATCGCACATGGTGGTTTCCTCCTGTTTTTACTTAAACAACAGACTATATATTTCCCTGCTTCTTTTCATTTTTAACTTTATAGGATATCAGATCAAGTACATATTGTGGCATAGCTCTTCTTCCCAGTTCCCATTCCTGCATTGTCCGGTATGGAATTCCCAGCCAGTCAGCAAAGTCCTTTCTATTCATTCCTGATTCTTCACGAATCATCTTAAAAGCATAAGCCATCATTCTGCGCTCCTTTGCTTTTTTATCTTCATGCTTATCTACTTCAATTTTAATCTCGCCCGCTGTATATATTCTTTTCTCCATAGTTGTTCCTTTCATGTAGTCAATGCGTGTGTTTGTATTTTAATTATATGCACGCATTGACTACACGTCAAGCAATTATTTGTTATTTACAGCAAACTGGGGATAATCATGGTTAACCTCTGCCTGATAATAGCCACTGATTGTACTTGGTGCATTGAACAATGTTGCCAGCAGATATTTCTTGATGTTATGCACTTTTGTGGTATTTGATTTCATACATCCCATTGCATATTCAATATGCGAACTGGTCAGTTTCAGGAATTTACTTCTGACCTGCTCTGCCGGATATTTATTGGATGCCACTACAATTTCATTGTTCCTGCATAACACTGTTTCCAAAATCAGATCAAAGATGCCATTAAGTAACTCTTTGTCAAACGGATATCTCTCTAACAGAATATCCAGATCAATATTATCTCTGATAAGTTCTGCATATGCTTGTACGTCGGATCCTATCTCATCATTTCCGGATACGATAAGATAAGATTCAGTATTACTTAACTCAGTATTATTTATATTATTCTTATTAGTGTGAATATTTTTCACTTCTGGAAGTGTAATTTCTTCACTTCTAGACATGGCATTTTTACACTTCAAGATATGTAAATTCTTCACTTCTGAAACTCCTGTTTTTTGCTCAGAAGTGTAATTTCTACACTTCTGAACATCCTGCACCATAAACTGTTTTAGATAAATCATGGTCGGTTTTCCCTGCCCCTGACGCTTCTTTTCAATCAAACCAATCCCAGCATCCGTTTCCAATTCTTTCATTATGGATATTGCTTTTTTGTTACTGCATCCCAGAGCCTCCATGATATCTTCAAGCGAATAATATATGTAAGCTCTCCCTTCATCGTCCATCCACTGATTTTTCATAGATAGTGACATCCTATCCAGCATCAGTCCGTACAACACCTTTGCCTCCACTGATATTTTTTTGAAATACTCTTCGGTAAATAATAACTTCGGTATCTTATAAAATGAAAACTGATCCGCTTCCTTTCCATAGAAATAGGACAGCCTTATTCTGTCTTCCATTTGAATCTCCTTCCTGTTCCAGAAGTGCAATTTCTACACTTCTGAAACATCCTAATTACATTTCTACTTTGACTGTACCTTATCTGCACTCCATTGCTCCAGAAGCTGAATAATTATATTTTCACGCTCTTTCACTGAATAATGCGCTGGAAAGAATTTATCTAGTTTCTTTGCAGAAAAAGATATCTTTGTTTCCTTACTCTTCTTAGGTAATGCATCGTTCATTATAGAAATAATATTGAACTGGTTTGCATTTGCTATGTTTGGATTATTCTTCAATGCTTCTACTTGTACCGGCTTTAAGAAACCATTTTCTCTGAAATACTCATACACCCATTTCTGCACCTGTTCATCAAGATATGAAAGATCTACTGCCATTACTAATCCAATTTTCTTATTATCTACATAATCCAATAATTCAGGAATCAATTCTGTAAGCCTAATATATCTTTGTATACTTCTCGCACTGTCACCTACCTGTAATGCTAATTCTTGATCAGATCGTAAATGTGTGCCATTGTGGCACGCATTTTCTTTTGTAGGTCTTCCAGCTGTTCTCTTTAATGCATCAAGTTTCATTTTATATGCAAATGCCTTTTCACTTGGAAGTATTTCTTCCCTCTGAATATTGGCATCCACCATTTTTATAATAGCTTCATCATCAGACATTTCCTTTACGATAGCCGGAATCTTTTTCAATCCCACAATCCTTGCCGCATGTAACCTGCGGTGACCAGAAATCATTTCATAATTTCCGCTCTGATCCGGTCTTACGATCACTGGGTTCAATATGCCATTTCCCCTGATACTATCAACCAGAGTGTCCATCTTTTCATCATCCAACACCTTAAATGGATGATTCGGAAACGCATGAATTCTTCCAATCTCTATTTCCTGAGTACCGGCAATCTCCGGTACTCCCAATAATTCATCTACTGACTGTAATTTAATCTTTCCTGCTACTCTGCTTGCCATAATTACTCTGCCTCCTTCAATACTTCTTTAGTTAATGCCATATATGCAAATGCCGCTTTTCCCTTTGGATCATAGGAATAAATGCTTCCACCCCCCACACTGACCTCTGATGCCCTGACTGACATCGGTATCTCTGTTCCAAATACCTTAATTGAGGCAGAATAGGTATCATACACCATCAAGGAAATATCCCTGGCATAATTAGTTCTGTTATCAACCATAGTCAAAAGAATTCCTCCTATCTTGAGCTTTGGATTCAGCTGCTTCTTTACCCTACCGATTGTCTTGATCAACTGCTGTAAACCTTTGACCGGAAGATATGCCGCCTGCACTGGTATCAGTACAGAATCTGCACATGCCAACGCGTTAATTGTCATCATTCCAAGCGAAGGCATACAATCAATAATGATGTAATCATAAAATTCTCTCAGCTTATCTACCATAGACCTTAGAATCAGTTCCCTGCTCATGGCATTTACCAATGAGACCTCAATCGCTGATAATTCAATGTTAGCTGGTATAAGATCTACACCTTCCTTATGATGCAGGATTGTCTTTTCTATATTCAGTTTTTCATCATTCACAATGTTCATCATCAAGGTTGCCAGAGAATACTCCATTTCATCCGGCTCCTCATATCCCAGGCTGATTGTAAGACTTCCCTGTGGATCTGCGTCTATCAAAAGCACTTTCTTTCCTTCCTGTGCCAATCCTATTCCAAGATTTACACATGATACTGTTTTACCTACTCCGCCTTTTTGATTTGATACTGCTATTACTCTGCACATAATTTATTCCTCCTTTATTCATCCCAATATTTGTTCATATTTAATTTCAACATTTCCAAGATTTCACGCCTCATCTGCTCTGCCGTATAACTGACAGGGAAAAATCTGTGAAGCTGTTCCGTTTTGAATACCACACGGTCTATTTCTTTTTGTTTGATCTCACTTAGAATATCTTCCATATCTCTTACTGTAAGTTTCCCATCCGCACTCAATTTCTTTATGCGTAGTGCCTGGGATAGAGACGGGGTACACTGTGCAAATTCCATTGCATCCAGCATTTCCTTTTGTTCCTTTTTTTTCAGAAATGACAACTGAACCGCTGGAGTAAATCCCATACTTCCGTCATCCACTTTTTCAAGCATTTCAGGAATAAGTTCTGTGATTTTGATATACCTTTGAACCTGCTTGGGACTGTCCCCACATTCTTCTCCAATGAGCTCAATGCTTTTCTTTCCCAAATTATGGTCTACCTGACCACATTTTCTTCTTCCTGCCTTTCTTTTGATTGTTTCATACTTCATTTTGTAAGCAAATGCTTTTTCGCTCGAAGTGATCATTTCCCGTTGTAAATTTGAATCAAACATAGATACAACCGCTTCATCATCTTTTAATACCCGAATAATCACAGGTACCTTACGATAACCGATCTTTTCAGCTGCAAACTTTCTTCTGTGGCCCGATATAATCTCATAAGTTCCATCCTGCCTCGGTCTGACTATCAGAGGATTCAGTATTCCATACTTCTCAATGCTCTCCTGCAATTCAATCATTTGACTGTCCGCCTGAACCTTGAATGGATGGTTTACAAATCCCCGAAGTCTTTCCAGCTCTATCTCTACAACTCTTTCATCCTGCTTCTGCAATTCCTTCTTTTCTTCCATAGGCAATTTCCTTTCCCTGAACGCAAAAAAGCCCGTCCAGAATAGATTGTATTTCTCTAATCTGAACGGACTCTTCCGACAGGCCTGATATCACAGACAAGAATATCGTGTTTTGTTTCACTGCTTTTCCTAATTTTACACCCCAAAACTCATCCTACACTGTAGTTAATCCCTTCGGGTGACAGACCAGAAAATGTGAATCAGTGACAAGCATCCATCCCCGCTGACAAAATCAGTATATTTAACCCTGTTTCGCTGACAAATTTGTCACTTAAATTGCAATTCTGCATGAAAAAAGCGGCAATGAAACTATCTTCATTACCGCTAAAAATGAGCGTCTCCTATAGGAATCGAACCTACAATAGAGTCTTAGGAGTAGACCCGATACGACATCGGGAAGTGGCATCTAATGCTTAAAAATGCTTGGAAATACAAGGTTTTTCAGCATTTCAAATCCCATCTGATACTACGCTGTGATAGCTAATTCAGAGGGATTTTACACCGTCCGATTGGCTCGAAATTAGCAAGTCTTTCGATTTTTGGTGGACGTTGCAAGTGCAAGTAAATGTCACTATGTAACTTCTCGTGATGCGAAATGATAGGAAATCCTATTCATTCTCGTGTGAGGGTGCGGGTGTCCTTAGACACAGATTTCAGTCTGTTTTATATATCATTTCAAAATGAATTTTTCAACCAGAATTATTAAGAATTTCAAAGGTTTTTCAGACTCAATGATTCTATGTAATTTAGACCCGCCGAAGCAGGTCTTTTTTTATTTCAGCATAATCTCTCTATCCTCAGCGCCGAGCATATAAGCACCCTTGGCAAAAGCATCCCTTGCAAGAAGCTCTGCTACATCAACCCTATCGAACAGCATCCATATTTCTTTCTCTTTCGGAGTCAGTTCATGGCTATGGTCAAACAAATGCTCAAGTCCCAATCCTTCAAGCAATGCCGACTTTGCTGCTTTGTATTCCTCAGCTCTGCCAACATATTCGTCGTTCCTTTCCTTGGAAAATGCCTCGATATTGTCAGCTCTCAGATGCTCGTAATACTCGTCCATAAAGATTCTATCCATACTCGTTGACCTCCATAACAAAAAAATAAGGGCAGACCCTTTTACAGCTATTGTAGCTATGTAAAAGGATCTGCCCTTGCAGTTACTATAATGTTTTTGCCAGCGACTTCAGGAGTGCTGCCATTTCCGGATTTTGCAGAAGCTTCAGAAGAAGTTCTTTATCATCAGCGGAGCTTTCCGTTGCGGCTGGTTGAACCGGCTCAGGCGTTGCCTGTCTGCCTGAGTAGAACGCAGCTTCCATTCTTTCAGCGTTCAGTCTGCGGTCATCGTCGATGATATGGGAGTAAACATCCGCTACCATCTTGACCTGTGCATGACCGGAATCGCCTTGAACGGATTTCATATCGCCGCCGTTCAGCTTCAGCTTGTAAGTGATACTGGAATGTCGGAGACTATGGAAAACCACTTTCGGCAGTCCCTTCTCCTCAATCAGCTTATTGAAAGCACGGTTGATAACCTGCCCCTCAATCGGCTTGCCATTGGAAGAACAGAAAACCAGATTGAAGTCTACGAACTCGTCACCGAAAAGGTCTTTCAGTTCTTCGATGTCAGCCTTTCGCTGTACCAACATTTCCGCTACGGTTTTCGGTAAGAACACCTTGCGGACACTTGTTTTGGTCTTAGGAGTTTTGAGAACCAATGCGGTATGCGTACTGGCGAAGGTCGGTGGGAACTTGAACATGATGTCCTTACCGTCCAGATCTGCCATCGCTTCACGATTTACTCTCTGCAACTCCTTTTCAACGAAGATGCTTGCCTGACCAAGTTCAATACTGGTGGGGGAAATGTCAATACAGTCCCAGGTAAGCCCCAGAAGCTCGCCCATTCGCAGGGAACAGGAGAAGGCAAGGTTAATAGCCAGACGAAGAATATCATCGTCACAGGCTTCCAGAGCCTTCTGGAGCACTTCTGCTGTCCAGATATCCCTGGTCTTGTGTTCTTCTTTCGGCAGCGTAGCGTGCTCCACAGGGTTTCTGGTCATCAATTCCCACTTGACCGCTTGATTGAAAGCATTTCGCAATGTCTTGTGAACCTCTCGGACAGTATGCGGAGTCAGATATTCTGTACGGGCTTTTACATACTTAGAAGAAACCGCTTTGACAGAAAGCAAATCTCGGTAATACTTGTCCATGATTCTCGGCGTGACATCCTCCAGCTTCATATCACCGATGAGGGGACGAATATAGTTTGCAATCAGGCTCTTTCTGCTTTCATAGGTAGACATCGCCCAGGTGTTCACACCATAGATTGACATATACTCATCCAAAAGATCATTGACGGTTTTAGCAGAAGGGGGAATAAAGGTTCCGGACTCCTGCTCATATTCAACCTGCAACTTCCTTTTCTTTGCTTCGGCATTCGTTTCAAAGGTTTCCCACTTCTGACGCTTGTTGCCGTTCTCATCGGTGTATGTATAAACCACAGAATACTTCTTTTTTCTCTTAACGATAGATGCCATGTAATCAGCTCCTTTCCTGTCTATCTTCCGCTAACTGGTAGCGGGTCTGATTGTGATACCATTTTTCAAAGCTCTCTTTGGTAGCTCGCTTATACCTGCCAACCTTGATAAGCTCAAAATCTTCATTGGCAACGATATAGTAAATGGTCTGACGATGTACCCCAAGCATTCTTGCCATTTCCGGCAGACCGTAGGTGGATGCCATAATATCTGCATCCAGTTCCTGATCCTCTACCGTGCGGTAATCGGTTTGAGAAGCATACCATCTTTCAAAGCTCTCCTTTGTCACTCTGCGCTTGCCCAGGACATCGACCACATCAAAATGCCCTTTGCCAACCAGTTCGTAAGCAGTCGCTTCTTTCAGCCCAAGGCGCTGTCCAAGCTCCTCCATTGAATATGTAGTTTTCTTCAATTCCTCGCCGGGAGGGGTTCCATCGACCTTCTGGTATTTGAACTGATTGGCATACCATTCTTCAAAGCTGTCGATCATCACCCTCATGGTGTTGCCGACAAGAATGGTTTTGAAGTAATTCTTCTTAATGAGCCAGTATGACTCCGTTTTACCAAGACCGAGCATCCTGCCCATTTCCAGAACAGACATACTCGTGCGTTTTCTCATTTCCGCCATCGTACAACCTCCTATGTAAAAAATGTAGCCATGTGTTTCTTGTCATGGCTACATTTTATCGAACTCTCAATATGTTTTGAAGTTTGTCGCCGGGTTGTACGACGCCCTTGACAAATCTTACATTTGATGATCCAACCACTCATCAAAACTCTTTTTGGAGATTCTGATACTGCCACCGATGCGGACGCTATGGAAAACTTTCTTTTTCACAAGGTTGTATGCGCTGGTTCTGCTGATGCCCAGAATATCCTGAATCTCATCAACCGTATAGGTTCTCTTATCAAACTGAACTGCGTTAGCAGCCATCGCTTCTTCGGTGCGCTGATTCATGGCAGCGATTCTTTCTTCAAACATTTATGTTCACTCCTTCGCTCTCTTTGCTTTATGTTTTGGGGAACGCTTTTTCAGCTGTTCCATTGCCAGGCTGACAGATAAGGCTTTCTCAATCGCTACCATTTCACGGGGCGTTACCTTACCTAAGTAATTATCAATCCTGCTTTTATCAATGGTACGAATCTGTTCCAGCTGAACAACGGACGCTTCTTTGAATGCAGGATTGTCGTAAATAACAAAGTGCGTCGGCATATTCGCTTTCTTATGGATTCTGGTGGTGACCGTTGCCACAATCAATGTGGGAGCGTGTTTATTACCGGTATCGTTCTGAATGACGATAACCGGACGGATGCCGCCTTGTTCCGACCCAACTACCGGGTCCAGCTTGGCGCAATAAATATCACCACGGCAATATACCCAATTTTCTTTCATCATGTGCCATGACCTCCTTTCGTTGGCTATGTAATAACTGACTGCCAGAAAGGAATCAGGCAGTCAGTCCAAAAGTCTATGTGTCCCATATTTGCCACGCACCCCTGGGAAAGAGGGCTTACGCCCTCAGGGAATCACCGAACGACTGATTGCGAATCAGTTCCATAGGAATCTAACCTCTGCCGGGTTCTCCGCCAGCTCCGTAGAGAAGTATCTTTAATCCTGTTGCTTTCATGGCCGTATTGGGAGCAACCCAATATTTACAAGCCAGTATTGATCGCTGGCATCGGGAGAGAGACAAGCGCTTAATTTATAGAAGAAAGTCGTTCTGTTTCTCTATCCGATACGTCTCGGCGTACCGCTGATGTGGCTGATGCTCTCGCACCGGCAACAGGAACGTATTCGATGACTGTGTATTCAGTTTTCAAGGATCAAGCAGCCGATTTTCTTTGGCTGTATCTAAATTGTACCTGTTCCTCATGCGAGTTTTTATTGCCTCGTAGGTATAGTTTCGAGGTTATTCACGACCTAAAAATATGTAATCAAGGGTTGTCTCAAAGCGCACAACCAGTTCGATTGCCAAATCAATAGAGATACCTCTGTTGCCGGTTTCAATTCGTGCAATGGTGTTTGCGGCAACACCTAACTGCTCCGCAAGCTGTTCCTGTGTAAGCCCATGTTTCTTTCTCAATGCTTTAATTCTTTTTCCGCTTTCAACCAAGTCGTAATACATTTTCGTTCCTCCGTGTTTTTGAATTTGTGAAGTTGCAAAATCAAAAACAGAGGGAGGAGATCGTGCCTGCTTCTCAATGCCCTTTGCCATCTGCCAGTCCTCCTTGCAGGCATAAAAAAAGAGCCGGAGTAAATTACTCCAAGCTCTCGTTCATGCCTTTGTGTTAATTATGGGGGAAGATAGGCAGGTATAAAAAAAGCCCCGTACCCATTACAGGCACGAGGCGTAACTCTCTCTATTCAATTTTATGCTGCTATCTCCCAGCATAGCCATTTTAACACTGGACAAGTCGGACTTTCAGTAGGGAAACCGTCGTATTTTCATCGGATTTTAGTCGGACTAAAATCCTGTCTTAGCACTCACAATAACACAAGGATTCTTCCTCCCTGGCACTTTCCAGAAAATCTTTCAATTTAGGAATGGCTGTTCCCCAAAGTGACAGACCAAATAACAGTATCGCTTCTTTCTTTCGGTCATAGTAGGTGCTGCGTTCCATATTCAGAACCTCCAGCATTTCTGATTCCTTGTACTTGAAGCGGTTGAGATATGCCTTTGAGATAATCTCACAATACAGAGCGCCTTTATCCGGATATTCTCTGATTTTCAACATAGCCATATCTACCAGTTCAATAATCCACTTTGTCTCGAATAAGCTGCGAATGCGTTCTTCAAATCGTTCTCTCGCTTCATCCGGAGCAAAGTTCTCCAGATAAATCAATGCACCATCTAAGCTATCACCGTAAGTACAAATAAGGGTATCACATACATCATTCGCACGATCAATGGTAGACCAGCACACCTCTCGATATATGGATAAAATCAGCTTTGCTCTTTCATACAGAACCTTCTCGTCAATGTTCTGCATCCGGCAAAGCATTCGAATATTGCTTAATACCTGTGTATTATATCTGCTCATTCAGAATCTCCTTTCAGCCTAATCCATAAAATAAGAATTCCTTTCTAACTCCTGTCACTTGGCTAAAGGGAAACAAATACCATGGGACAAGAATGACTATAACTTCCGATGTTTGATTAAAATAACAGAAGTGGAATCGGAAGTTCTTGACTTTATAAAAGTTCCGATATATAATTAAGTGGAAGTAAAACTTCTGTTCTGATTCTCATTATAACATCTTCCAGAAGTTTGTCAATAAATAATCGGAAGTTACAAATAAATATTTTTTGAAAGGAAGGACCGTACCATGACATTTGGAGAAAAAATTAAAGAAGCTCGTTTGGCTATGAACCTATCTCAAACGGAGCTTGCCCAGATGACCGGCATCTCTGAAAGATCCCTTTACACCTATGAACAGCTCGGAACGCTCCCCAGAAAAAGCAACATCAGAAAACTTGCTGAAGCGCTGCATATCTCTGTGTCCTATCTTTTGGACGAATCTGAAACGGATAGCCAGAGCCATATAGATCAGGATATGTTTATTTTAGAGGCAAAGGAAAACTTCGGTTCAAAAGGAGCAAAAGAAGCTCAGGAAGTGTTGGGTCGTGTAAATTCTCTGTTTGCCGGTGGAGAATTGGACGAGGACGCAAAAGATGTATTCTTCCAGGCGATTATGTCAGTTTATATGGACTCTAAGAAAATAGCACGGGAAAAGTACACTCCGAAGAAATACAGAAAGCATAAAGATAAAGAGTAAAATCCTCAAGCACAGAATATGTTTTCTGTGTGCGATTCGGAGGTGAAGCAAATGAAAACGGCAGAGCATATCATTGAAACTGTCGATAAGCTTGTGCGAAAATATCACACCAGAGACCCTTACGAGTTGTGTCAGCTGTTAGGTATCAAAATTCATTATTACGATTTACAGAAGAAATTGAAGGGCTTCTTCTATTACCAGTCCAGACAGAAGAATATCGTTATAGATCACAATGTGAACGGTATCCTGGAACGTATCTTAGTCGCACATGAATTAGGACACGCTGTCCTGCATACGAAAATTGCCATGATGCACGGCTTTCAAGAAATGGAAGTATTTGATGATAGATCAATCGAAGAAAACGAAGCAAACTTCTTTGCGGCAGAACTTCTGTTAGAAGATGAGGAAGTTCTGGAACGCCTTTCGGAACACACATTTTTTGAAACTGCTAAAATGCTCTATGTACCGGCAGCGTTATTAGATTACAAATTCAGCCTGCTCCATGAAAAAGGGGAGCTGGTAAATTCGATGTATATTCGTAAAGCAGATTTCCTGAAGGGAGACCTCCACGCCTACGATAACGACATTGATTATGGCGATATATGAATATCAGTTTTTTATTTCCTTACAGAAAAAGTCCACCAGTACGATGCGCAGCGCATCATGACTGGTGGACTTTTTAGTTATCATCAGAAAATTGTTCGGATCAAGCAAAAATATCATGTCCGCCAACAAGCAGAAGCACAAGGCGCTTTCTCTCCGTGTACTAACAGTACATCAGAGCGAATCTCGTTGCTATATTGCAGGATTTGCACAGTGAGATTTATCCTGAACATGGGCTTTATAATCCTTTTTCAACCAGCAAGAGATTAAAGTTCATATGCTCTTGGTCACGCATGGTTACATAATCAGACTCGGCAGTCTGTATAAGAGCAAGCAATTCCCGCTTTTGCTTATCCAAGTCCATCAACTCAGCAGCGAGAGTTCGTTTTTCTAAGAATTGGAGGAAAGTTAGCTTGGTCAATCGAGCTTCTTTTTCCTTTTGCAATCCTTCAATTTGTGAAAGCTGTTTACCAAGCGATTGTTTCTTAAAACGATGCTGTTCCTCCAGTTTTTTTAACTTTTGCAAGTGTTCTTGTTCAAGTCGATTAAATAGGTCCTGGCGATCCTTCTCGATACGCTCCTGTTCACGACGCTCTACTTCTAAGCGTTCCTGCTCTCGGCGTTCCGCTTCTAAGCGTTCCTGCTCTCGGCGTTCCGCTTCCAGACGCTCCTGCTCACGACGCTCAGCTTCTAAGCGTTCCTGCTCTCGGCGTATCGCTTCCAGACGTTCCTGTTCACGACGCTCCGCTTCAAGATGTTCCTGTTTATGGCGTTGAGAACCCTCGACGAATACAGTGTTTTGCTTTTCCTGCTGCTCAAGCCATTTAACCATTAGAGTAGGATCATCGAATATTGCAGGATCAATATCTTCGTCGTAATCATCGAAGATGTCATCATTATCGTCGTCATCCAGATCATCTTCAAAGCTAAACTGCTCCTCGTCATCTGTATCTTCAAGTTCAAGTTCGAAGCTAATCCGGTCGATTTCATCCGAAATATTGTGATAGTAGGTTCGCTCCTCCATTCCGGTGTATTGAGGTTCAACATAGTCGTCACCATACATCAACTCAAAGTACAATAGGTTATCCCTTATCATATTCTTGATTTCATCCCTGGACAGAGGAATATCAGAAGAAAGACTCTTTGATATATAGTCAAGGGGCATTAAGCCATAGGACGCTTCTTCAAAGGATACAGGGCGAATACAATACTCACGAGCTGTCGCATAAAGGAAATCCAGGAAATAATTTTCGCAAGTATCAATGGCGATGTTTTCTATACCTACTCGTTCAACAATCTTATCCCATTCGTATGTGATAGAAAACCAATCTGACAAGATATGTGAACGATCTTTATCAGCAAACGAGATGAGATAGCTCTCCTTGTTTTTGAAGAAAACAATGCTGTGTGTACAGTTCCAGTATTTTTGTAGCAGATGATGAATATCGGCAATATTTTGACTGCGGCATCGCTCGGAAAAATCGACTGTCGCAGAGTAAATTTGAACATTCTCGTCAAGTTCAGGGACAACACCTGGCCAACGCACATCTACAAGAAGCGATACATTGTCGATTAGCGAAAGCAAGTCACGCTCAAATCGGTTTGTTACCACATCTTTCGAAGAGTCGATATATAAGGTCTCGCCAGAAGAATGATTGACATAAATGGGAGAGGAGGTGATTACATGGCCTGCTTCAGAAAGTATCGTAAACACATACTCATAGAATTTCATGTTGTCCATATAATCACCTCCTTAATCTCATCCAACAGGGATGAGCAAAACTCCGATTTGCTCAAGAGAGAATACAATAAATAGTTCCGTCTGACTTGTTTTAAATCTATATATTGTGCTTCAGCTTTGCAAAACTTGCGCTTTGCTCATCTCTATCATCCAATTAATTTAGCAAGCTCATCCTCATAAGAAAGGCCAGCTATTTCTTGCCTAAATGTAGTAAGAACCTCATAGACCTTATTCATATAGTCATCTCTTGTAGAGCATCCATCAGTGAATTGCTCATACATTTCTTCTATGCCGCCACGAACATAGGAGTGGAACAAGTCCATGTTAGCTGCAAATTCTTCTTTTTTATCTTCTTGAACATCATAGCGAAAAGCTCGATCTACACGAACGGTCGGTTCCAATGTGGTTGTCTTGTCAAGCAACATCACCATTCGATACAGGAATACGCAGTTTTCTCTTTCCGTAGCATAGGCATCGGCATATATTCTTGCTCTGTCATCTGATGTGGTATCACGAGGTGCAGTTCTTTCATACAGCAGCCCCCAGATAGCGGCATTCATATAGACATCAATGTACCTCTCAAAAATTCTGGCCGAAGTAGGAGAGGAATCATCTGCGCCCTTAGCTCCCGAATTCTTAGCGGCAAGAAACTTCAGATATGAAGCGTGTTTGCCAGTGATATTATAATCATTCTCAAACATTCCTTTTCCCTCCTTATTCCAGAATGGTATAAGTTTCACTCTGCTTCTTCAGAGTGTACTGTTTGCCCACACGAGAAGCCATAACAGGCTCGGCGTAGCGCCAGTCCTTCTGCATAACAAACATGATGACCTGTTCTGCAATTTCCGGCAACACCTTAGAAATATTTGCGGTATGTGTTTCGTCGGCATTGGAGAACGGAGCGTCCATTACCAGAGGATACGGTTCAGAGGAAAGGTTAAATCCTTCTTCACCAGCATTTGCAATGAGTTTCTCTTTCGCCAGAGCAACTAAACCAGCAATAAATGCAAAGCTCTTTACTCGGTTAGAACCCTCAGATTCACCTGCTGCTACTTCCTTGTCCTCAATGGTGGTAAGCAGAGTAACTTGATACCTCTGGTCAATAGAGACCCTTCGGTGTCCGTGATACATCTGCTCGAAGATATGATTAACCTTGGTTTCGAGAGCATCTCGAATGAATGCCTCTTTTTCCTTGTATGTAGTAGAAAGCCAATCCAAGATTTCTTCAGCATACTGGATGAACAGCATGGTTTCTTTGTTCTTGCCAGACACAGCCACTAAGCTGTCATATACTTTCTTATAGCGTTCAATGTCATTTTTCAAGGTTGCATCGTCACGAATTAGACGCTCTTTTTTATCATTCAAATCTCTAAGGCGCTTTTTAACATCGGTCAGTTCGACCTCGTACTGCTTCATGTTTTCCTTGCCCTTGATCTGAACGCTAATATCAGTTAGTTCATCATCCCATTCCTGAATGCGAGCCTTAGAACGATAAATCTCCTGGTATCGAGAAGTCAGGCTGTCATATGTATGGTCGGCATTTCTGGAGAACGAATTAAGTTTCTCTCGATAATGACGAACCGTATTGCCAATTGATTCAGGTGGAACATAGTTCAGTTCCTCCATCAAGTGCTTATATGCGTCATTGCCATCACAGATTTCGGCACCACAGATACATCTCCCACGCTTGATAAGTTCACGAATGGTAGGTGCAGTCAAGTCACGGATACCTTTATCATCAATCTTTGTGGCAGCAAGGAAGTCGCTTGCTCTGCCAAGAAGTGGCTGCGCAAACATTTGAAGAGAGCCTTTGCTAAATTCCTTAAAGAACAGTCCCATAGTGCTTTCCAAAGAACTCCGTTCTGCGGAAAGGCGACGTTCCAGATCTTCTTTCTTTTTCTGGAGAGTTGCCGTGGTCTGGTTGTCACGCAGAATGTCATCTAACTGGCCTTTGCGAACTTCATACTGCTTGATTTGAGAAGCACAGGTTTCCAACTGCTCCTTGATTGCTTCACGCTTGGCTTCAGAGCTTTGAATCATGTCCAGAGCATCACGAGCCCTTTTATCCCCATCGGTGTCCATTGCACCATAGAGTTTACCAAGAACAGTCTTTTTGTTTCCTTTTGTGCCAATATGCTTGATTGCACTATCCATGATAGAAAGGCCAAGCAACCCCTTTACGGCATCGGAAACATCTTTTCTTGTACTGATGCTGCGAACACGCTCGGTGTCAAAGAAGAAATATGTAGAAAGGTCTTTGGGTAAAATATTCTCAATGACATTCTTAACCTCGGTGGCACGAACGGATTCAGTTTGACCATCAGGCTGCTTGTATGAAACCTTTACCTGGCTTTTTTGTGCTCCCGATACTTTCTTGTTAGAGCACATATACTGCTGAGAGCGTGTAATCACATATTCAACACCATTGTGAATTACACAGATTTCCACGGAAACCGTTGCAGAGTCACCGTTGTTCAGCCCGTTGGCAACTTCCAAATTCAGAAGGAAGTCCGGGTTGTTATCGAACATTACGGTTTCATAGAAACACCAGTTAAATGCCTGAAGCAATGTGGTCTTACCAAAGGTGTTGTCACCCAAAATAATGGTGACATTTTTATCCGGGTCGCAGGAGAATGTAACTGCCGTTGTTCCTTTGAACTGTCGGAAGTTCTCCATCTTAAGTGACTTAATTAACATTGAAACACCTCCTTAAAACCCCTTTTTTGCTTCGGTGGTGATAATCTTTCTGATATGATCCACCATCTGATCGGTCGTTTTGTCTTTGGTTCTTAAATTTTCCTGTTCTGCCTTGAGAATTTTCATTTTCATGGCATTTAATTTTTTAGGGTCGATACCTTTTTCATTAGACATAGTCATCGTCCTCCTGATTTTCGTCGTCAATCTCAATTTCGTATGCACTCTGAATCTGAGAAATCAATTCATCAGAGTCAAAAGGATTTTCAGCAATAGACGCAAAATCCTTTATTCGTAAAATCTCTCGTTTTGCCAGAGACTTGCCGCTTTCCAGCGTCTCGGCATCTATCTGATCCATGCAGTCAAGAGCGAATGGGAGGGTAATGAAATCGTAGATAACGGCAAATTTTTTCCCCTTAAAGAGTCTGAGAACTCGTCCTCGTCTTTGAACATACTCTTTAGGATTTGTACTACTTGCCATAATGAAAGCAGTCTTAATGCTTGGAATATTTACACCCTCGTCTAAGCATCGAATAGCAACCACCGCTTGCAAATGGTCTCCGGCATCAAAATCAGCTTTAATACGCTCTCTTTCTGCCGCATCTTCCTCAGATGTGAATTTTGAAACACGCATACCAAAATCGTTTCCAAGCATATCCGCAACTAAATCGATCTGTCGAATATCCTCGATATGCGCTTTGCCTTCTTTGTAATCCACATCATGCATGGTAGTGGCACCACAGTAAACCAACATATGATTGTCGTCTTTATAGTTCTGCATAAGGTCACGCAGGACATCTATTTTTTCGACAGCACCAGATACCAGTCGTGCTCGTTTGATAAGAAGCGTTTTCGCATACTCGCTAAGAATGACCTTTCCATTTTTATCAGCATGAACATTCTTTCTGATTTTTGCGGTTATATCAAGGTACTCCTCAAGTTCTGTCTCGCTGAGAGAAACAACGACAGGGTGGTAATAGTATGGGGTAAGCATTTTATTATCAATCGCATCTTTAAGAGTGTACTCAATACACTTCTCTCCAAAGTAATCATACAGCTTTCTGGTTCCTTCAGGATCGCCATGACGGTCGATGGTTGCAGAAAGTGCCAATCTATATTTCATATTGTCCATAAGTGTAGTGCTAAGGTTTTCCGCACCAAAGTTATGGGCTTCATCAACCACCAGAACTACATTGCCACGCATCTTTTTAACGATACTCTGGACGTAATCTCCAGAGAAAGTTGCGTTTGTCGTTACTACACAAAAATGGTTTTGAACTCCAAGATTGAAACTTGTCGCTGCGGTTTTTAGGCGTTCTTTCCAGTTTTTCTGCGCCGAAGCCGAATAACATACGATGGGCTTCATACCAAACGCAACAATATCGTCTTTCCATTGCTCGACAAGGTGCTGATATGGACAGACAATAAAAACAGCCAAATTCTGCTTGGTTGCTTTATAGAGAGTAGCGACAGCAGCCAAAGCCGTATATGTCTTGCCTGTACCGGTGGCCATATCAAAAATGCCACGGTAATTGTTAGCAGCCCAACTGTTAATTGCATCGATCTGATAAGGACGCATTTTAACCTTTGCAGGAATGTGCGGTTCATTGATAGTATCTTTTCTGTCGCTGCTGCCAAAGGACTCGGGAGCTTCGCCTAAAAAATCATCGTCAAGAGTTAAATCCGTACCCTTAGATACCTGATATTTTTGAATAATCAATTCAGATACCTGTGGGAAATCACGGACACGAATACTCGGTTCATAGTCATTCCACATGGCATTGAATGCGGATTGCTTTGTCAAAACCCTTTCTTCGTCAGTTGTCCAGGACTTGAATACATCTACGGCTTCATAGTTCTGTCTGAAAGCATTGAAGCTCTCGTTCATAGAACCAGAAAAAGCGATAATATTATTCTCTCGGTCATACATAAGCCCCATTTTTTCATGGAACATACCAACCGAATTTTCAGTCTCAAGAAAAGCAATCTTGATCTCCAAAACGCCTGATGCAATCAAGTTTGACAGGAGATTCAGCCTTGCAGTTTCCTGAGCTCCCATCGGTTCTGACAACGCACGAATTAGAGCTTCTTCAATCACATCATCCCTACGCCTCAGACCATCGTTAATAGCGTCAATATCTTCAGCAGATAAGCGAGGTGATGCTATCAACTGGATTTTTCCACCATTCTTTACAAGACCGCATATTCCAGCAGACATTTCAACTAAGGCAGTAGAGGAAAAGAAACCAACTGCTCTTTTATAAAGAACCGCTTCTTTCAAAACAGGAATATAGAAATCTTTAATGACATTATCCAAACGAGAACGGTATTCCGGCTTTATATCAATATCTGTAAAACTCATGCGATCACCCCCTGTTTATATATTTTCTTCGATATGGTCAAGAGCACTAATAAGCTCCTGAAAATCCTGCTCCGTTGTGAAATAGCTCACGCTGAAGCGTATGGTTCCTGCCGGGTAGGTTCCCGCAAATTCATGTGCCAGCGGAGCGCATTGTAAGCCGGTTCGGACTGCAATACCCACTTTATCAAAGATCTTTCCAGCGCTATCGCTACTGATTCCATCAATCAGACAGGAAACAATCCCCACATATTCGTTTTTAGGGAAATTACCTACAACCTTGATAAACCAGTAGTCATCCAGAATCTCAAGTAAACGCTGTCTATTCTGAGATTCTTTTTCCCTCAAGGACGAAATGGATATGTCGTTGATCCATTTAAGTGCAGCATGAAGTCCGGCGACCCCGATCAGATTCATTGTTCCCATCTCATATCTTTCCGGGAGGGAAAGGGGCATATCTTGGTTCGCTGATTCGTAGCCTGTGCCACCAAAGATAACTGCCGGCAACTTTATCTCTGGCTTCATCATAAATCCGGAGATACCGGTCGGGCCGTAAAGCGTCTTATGTCCGGCAAACACGGCGAAATCAATCACATTGGAGCCTACATTGCAATCTACCAAACCTGCGGTCTGAGCCATATCTACAACGGTATAGGCATCAAATTGTTTGCCCAACCTGAATATCTCCTCAACCGGGGAAATCAGGCCAAAAACATTGCTTGCATGGCTCACTACAATTAGATCCGGGCGTTTTTCTTCAAACTGATAACGGATTCGCTCAAGGTCATAGACCATACTCTCTGATACTACGAGCTTGTGAACATTGATCTGACCGCTCACCTCAAATGCGTGTAGGGTGCGAGTCACGGCATTGTGTTCAAATGGGCTGATGTAGACCTCTTTCACACCCATCTTTACTAAACCCTGAAGAACAATGTTCAAAGCTATTGTAGCGGTAGGGGTGAACACGACCTGCTTTGCTTGACAATGCAGCAGCTCTTGTAAAAGCTGTCTGGTTTCCGCAATTAACGCTCCTGCGGAAAGAGATGCACCATAATTTCCACGACCAGCACTGGCACCGTTGCTTCTGTAAAAGTCGCTCATAAATGTATATACAGCTTCTGGTTTTGGAAATGTGGTAGCTGCATTATCAAAGTAAGCCATATTTATCCCTCCTTAACACATCTTCTTCAGAACCTCCATCAGGATCTGACGTTTTTCTTGTTCAGAGATAGAGTGTCCCATAGATTCAATATCAGAGGTAATTGCGTTGAGTAGCAATTTCCCTCGCTTGGTTATCTCAACTCTGTCAAATCGTTTTGTATTAGTTGTCCCACTCTCATCTACGAAAGTTACCTGGTAGTTGCTATCGGAGTGGCTATCGTTCTTTTGTTCAGTCTTGGAATGATACTGTTCTGCAGTTGCCTTATACTTGGTCAGATTTTTGGAAAAGCGATTGTGGGTGTTGTCGTCCCAATCTTCCAACCTCAAATCTGTCGCAATCTTGGCGAGTCGTGCGATGAAAGTATCCTCATCATTGGTAATTGAGCGGAACAAAGCAAGGCATTTCTCTGTTCCATCTGCAAATAACTGCTCGTAAACTGTTGCATCCAGCGATTCACACCAGTCCTTAATCACAGACGAGAGGGAGGTCATTCCAAAACGCTTTGTATGAGGAGCAGCAAACAGCTCCTTAACCTCTCGAATCAGGCTTTTCTTCAACATGATGATTGCATTGTCGAAATAGTTTTTAGCCGCTGCAACATTCTCTACTACACCAGGTTCAAACTCTGCCGCATATCCGAATGCTTCAGGCAGTCGCTGGAACAGGAACTCGTGCGAGCCGATGTTTTGTCTTAGCAAGCGTGTGAATGCTGTGTATCTCTTATCAACCTTTTCGCCAGAGATAGTTCGCTTAATCTCCTTGGCGTACTTCGGCAAAGACATATACCAACGACGCATTGCGAGTACAACATAGTCATGTTCATTGTTTGCTTTTTCTGCTTCAAGAACATAGTCATGGAAAATCCCTGCCAAGTTTGTGACAAAGAGCTCTTTTTCCGGGTTCCAATCCAGATAGGTCACAGAAAATGCAGAGGGCTCTGCATTAATCTGTAATAAAACATCGGTAGAGGTTGCCACCTGACCAAAACGGTCGGTAAGAAGAACGCTCTGCTTAAACTCATGGAGAACCGCAGCCAGGTAAATAGGGATGAGTCCCTTTCGCATACCGATGTGATATTCTGCACCGGTAAGACGACGATACAACTCTCCAAAATTCATCTGCCCATTCTGGCGGGCTTCACGAATGAAGTCAACAATCGTTGCTAAAGCGTTTTCGAGATACGGATCATTAGGACAAAGGTTAATTTTTGTACAGCCAGATTCTTCAACGAGTACCCCTGTGCGAATCAATGTGCTTCGCATAATAGATACTTCCTGTCCAGAACCCGTCAGCCCTAATCCTTTCTCAAGTTCGTTTCTCAACAGGCCAGAAATGATTTTACTGCGGCTGTTATAGGCGATAGATGTAATATCGTCCTTGTTTATTGCTTCGTTATTGATAATAGGCGTCTGAGAAAACAAATCATCACAAATATCAGAAAGTAAACCGGTCAATGCTGCTTTACGACTAATATAGCGTTCTTCACCATAGTGGATGTAGCGAGCCATGAAATTCTCAGGTCGGGTATAGGCTTTGATATTGGCATTGATTACCTCACAGAGATCTTCATAGATCACTTCGTATTCATCAAAAAGAACCTTATCATCGCTTGCGGCTTCTCGGAGAATGGATACCGCATTGAACTCAGCAACAACCTCAGAAATATCGGAATAGTTTTTCGGCAGCACAAACACAGCCTGTTTTGCCTGGGTACTTGTGTTCAGCAGTCGAGTTTTGACTTCGTTAAGGTCAACCTTTCGACTTGGAATAATACCATATACAACACCATCGCCAGGAATACCTTCGCTCTTGATGTTCCAGTTTGTCTCTGCGGTTATTTCTGCGGCATCAATAAACACAAAGGAGAAATAGCGAGTCATTTCTCGTTCATCGTTATATCTGGACGGATAAACAAAGCTGTCAAAGTTTGCTTTGTTCAATGTGTCCTTGACAGAGACTTTTCCTCTCTGTGCGACAATCATATCACTGATTTTCTGCCGAATATCTACACCGGAAGTCTGTTTAAGGCGAAGATAATTGTTGCTTCGCTTTAAATATACAACAAACTCTCTGCCAATTAGATTGTCGATTGCCTTTTCAACCTCTGGCACTGTATATCCAACGGAATAAATGCCAACCAACTCATCACGGGTCGGAGCCAGTTTTTCAAACTGTTCAAGAATATAAATCAGAGAAAGCGTCTTAACAATCTTGCTTTCAAGGGACTGCTCATCCAGCTTTGCAAGAATAAGTGCAGTCAGCTGATAAGTCTTGTAAAGATCGCTCGTATAAACTTCCTTTTTGAACAGCGGCTCAAAATAGTCATAAATCATATCCGGTGTAATTACACCAAAACAATCATCATGGAACTTTTCTAAGAAGCTGGGCAATGTTGCAGCACCATTCGCAGACAAAAAAGTAAACAGGGTTCGTTCATTCTGTGCTACACACTCGGAAAGACGAGGAAGGATAAATGTAGACACGGGGTGGAGGGGATAGCAGGCTTTAATCATTGCGCCGAGCTCAGATGTTGCCATCTCAGAGAACAAGGAATGACCAGTATATCTTTGAGCAACACTTTCAAAGTTCTCTCCATAGGTATGACAAAACTGCTCCCACAGCTCAGAATTTTTCTGAATAACGGAAGCTATAATTTCGTATGTCTGAGTAAAGTTATTGTTCAGATGCACATGAGTGAATCGCTCAGAAACACCTCTCCATCCATCTACCTTCTGTTTAGGAAGTGTGTCGATGTAGTTGGATATTTCCTTGTGGGAGATAAGCATCAGGTGCATTTGCAGATTACCACTTCGGTTACACTTTTCAGCAAAGTCCTGAAGCATTTTTGTGTCGCTAACAGATGCTTCGGATATATTGGCTTCAAGGAATTTACTGAACTCGTCGTAAATAACATACACACCTGTGAAGCCTTTGGCTTTCAGACTTTTAACAACTCCCTCATATAATTCGACGACATCAAAACCCAAGAATGGGTTGAACACGCTACCCGCAGTAAGAGTTGGGTATATGCGCTCAAATTTCTCATACGCAGTAATGCTATAATCTTCGAGTTCAGCAATGAACTTCGAGACAGGAATATCTAATGATTCCTTGAATTTCTCGTATGTACTTGGGAACTCCTTTTTCCAACGCTCAATAGCATAGATAGCAGCCTTATAATTTGTTTCAGGCATAATATCCAGCAAGTCATTTTCAGCCAATGTGCGCTGAAGTGCAAGCAGGAACGCCTGAGTTAAGCTTGTGTTGCTACCGGTAATGATAATCGGAAGAATTCTGTTGTCGCTTTCATAGTAGTTTTTAACGCAGCTATGAAGTTGCGGATTTTCATATATCTTAGGTAACGTTTTTTCAAACAGGGAAAGGTCACGCTTCATCAGCATGGCCATAATGGTAAGGACGATGTGAGACTTGCCCTTGCCGTAAGCACCAATCAGCACTCTTGCTCTATCTGTCGAGGTATTTCTTGTACTAAGCAGAATATCCTCCAGGAGTTCAAGTGCAGATCTCGTCGGTATAAAGTTTTTAAGTTTATCGTCGTTGTTCAGGTCATATCCGATATTTACCGAATACTGAAACCCTGATGCAACAGAGATCATTTTACTCATAGTCCAATTCTCCTCAATTCTGCTCGTCAAAACTGGAATAGTACATCTCAACACAAGATTGGAAATCCCTATCCGAAAGGATTCTGACGACATCCAAACCAGCGGTTCGGATAATTTTAATCTCACCCAACCGCTCAACTCCACGCAGTAAGTCCAGCATGGAAATCGCATCCAAATTGAACACCTTGCCGATGTTACACGGTGCTGTCAGCAGTTCATTTAAGCTGATTTCTTTCCGACCTTGAGACTGATCCAAGATTACAGCCAGAGCAACCCACGGGTTGATAGAAGATACTGCCGGAATTGTTTTCTTGTATGTACGGCGGGTTTTGCTCAACACATCAACAAGTCCCAGGTCACCAAACGGGCAGTCAATATTGTTTTCGGGACTTGCTTTCGGTGTTCCAGCCTTATGCTTCGGCAAATAAGTATTGATGATGCAAGTGAAATCGTCATTCAAGGAACGAATCGCAACCGAAGCTGTTGCGTCATTCATCAATACATAGTTTTGAATGCTTGCAACAAAATCTTCTTTTGTGAACTCAGACATCGTAAATTCATTGAAGAAGTAATACCACGCAGTTGCATCCTCTATATTGGATGCAAGTTTATACTGCAATAGGAATAAGGTTCCTGTTTCTTCAATAAAGCGGTCATGCTCAAAAATGGACTTGCCTAATTCAGTAAAGCTCTGTGTTCGACGACCAGAGTTAGGCTCTGTTGTGAGTCCAACGGCCTGAAGCCAATACCTCAATGCTTTGACCATGTTAGAGCCAATGCCCAGCACATCCATGGGATTATCATTTTTATCAACAAAAACATCTGGCTTGTTGCAGACATACTTCATGCCCTTACTTAACCATCCTTTACGAATGAAGAAAGTATCATGGGCTCTAAATTTCATAGCCATAGTGCTACCTCAGTTCTAATTACTTTGTTCTTAAATACTTGTCCATCATGCAGCCGCCATCAAGATATTTCGGTGTCACGCACATCTTGCAATGGACGCACTTGTCTGGGTTAATGTAGTAGCTGTCTCCTACGATTGAAATGGCTCCTGCTCTACATAACGACTCGCATTTCAAGCATTTACGGCAAGCATTGAATTTACGAATTTGATATCCAACCATGCGCTGCAAATCGTCATGGTCTGCAACGTTCATGGTTCGGATTTTTACAGCATAGTCGTATCCCTGCTGACCGAAAGGCTGAATAGACAAAATTGGGACATTGGTTCTATTATCAAGGACAAGAACTTCGTTAAGAAGTTTCTGACCAAGCTCAGGAGCAACACGACCAAACGGTGTGAACATACCGACAAGTTCATCATCAAAGGGGCGAACCAAACGATATATCTTTGCGTGTTCCTCTGTTGTACAATTCGTAAAGCGAATTTTTACATCGCCCGCAGAAGCAAGGCCGTTACCTCCCTGGCGAGCTTTCCATTTCCCGGTGTCAACATAAACTTCTGGATCAGGCTTTCCAATCTTTTCTGCAAAAGATATAAGAAAGTCTCGCCACTTTTTCGATTGCTCCGGCATATAGATTCTGGAAAGGAACTGCGCTCTCTGATTGTTATTAGGGCAGCACCAGCATCCAACTCGGTCATAGCCAAGGCGATAGGCATCATTAAAATCAATTTCCTCCGCCAAAATGTAGAGCCAAATATCGAGATCCTTCCAGAAGAAAATCGGAGAAGCAACCGTCTGCTGCTGAATCTTTACAGATTCTGCATCATCTTCGATACGGTTATATTTGCTTCTGCTCACAGATTCGGATTTGCGGATACCGTAAAAAGTTAAAATCCTCGAATCTCTATATAGTTTATTGATGATACGAGTAATCGGGCCGGTCTTGAACATTGAACAACACCAACGCATCATTCGTGCGGGAGGGCCTATATCCTCGCATACATCATAAAAATCTTGTTCGTTGTTCTTTGCGATCCAGAAGCATTGCTCATGTGCTTCATTGAATCTCTGTGCATACTGGATTGTGTATGGGAACTCAAGCGTTGTGTTCCCAAAAATGTGCGTCAACTCAGGATTGCTCAACGCCTTAGTTACAACATCGGCAGTAACTGTTGAGTCTTTACCTCCTGAGAAGGACACAACAATGTGTTCCTCATCAAACTTAGACGCAGCGTGTTTTACAAACCGATGCGCTTCATCAATGAGATAATGAAGTCTATTTTCATTAGCCTCAATGAAAGTTGCGATATGGGAATTGAAGAAGTCGTAGGTGTTGTTCGGTTCTTCGACTTTCAAAATCTCTGCTATCGCATCAGCATCAGCATCCTGAAATGTCTTGCTGGCAATCGAAATGGATTTACCATCTATGTAATATCTGCTATCAGATGCCCACACTGATTTTTCCCGAAATTCATGCGGTTTTTTCTCCAGCAAGATTTCAAGCAATAATCGTTCCTGGGGAAATACAGGACGAAGGTCTGCTGTCATATATTTTGTTTTGGATTTGCACAGCGGACAAATCCCTTTGTCTGCTTGTTTAGCAACTTGGATAATCGGAGTTCGACAATGGCTGCACCAATAAATCTCAACAGGAAGGTCTTCGATTGTATCTTCACCGCAAATGTGGCAGGTTTTTTCGTTTGTTTCCATGTTACAATTTTTGCACCACATACTTCTACACCTTCCTTTCTAAAAATACCATGTTAGATGTCCAAAAAAACGGACTCATCTGGAATAATTTCAACGATGTCCTCAATTTTACAATCCAATGCAATACAGATTTTTCTCAAAACCTGTGTCGAGACATCGCCACCTTTTCCCATTTTAGCCATGGCATTTGTGGATATTCCAGCTAACTGGATTAAATCCTTTTTCATCATATTCCGATCAATAAGCAGTTTCCAAAGTTTGTTATAATTCATAGCCATATAAGTCACCCCATGAAGAAAACAAAGTACGCAAAATTACGACGATATTATACTCCTAAATTGCCGAAAAGTCAATTCGAGATTGAAGAACTCAATTTCGTTTTGCATTTCATGCTTGCGGGTGTTTTACAAATTGGCAAGCAGTGTAAACCTGTACAGGTTCACTCATTTTCTCGATTTTTCCTTCGGTGCAATCTTCGCAAATTTGCTTGTTGGGGAAGCATCCCCAATCCCTTTTGAACGGTATCTGCGATACCGGCTGCTCGTTCATTCTGAACGTTTTCCTGAAAAAGAAAAAACCTGGACTGCCATTTAGCATCCAGGTTAAAATTCTAATTTCTTTTGATTATTCTTTCTTCTCAATCCAGCCAATAAAGGTACTGACCTTTTCAAGATCTTCCTCATTCATGGTTCTCAGCTTCTCGCACAATTCACGATACGGGGTTTTCGCATCGTCCAGCGGAGCGAAAAATTCTGCCGGTGTCATATCAAAATACGAGATGATATTGAACAGTTCCCTGAGAGACGGCAAGGCCGCTCCACTGGTTATACCACGAATGTATGAGCCACTCTTATCCAAATCCAAGCTCATCTTGTGTTCGGAAATATTCTTTGCTATTCTCAATTCAGTAATCCTGATACGAATAAATTCATCATACTGCGTGTTGGCCATTCCTGTCCCTCCTTCCTCAATTATTGTAGTATGAATTGGAAGGCGGCGTTGGTAGCAAGAAAATGAATTTTCTCTTTATCATTTCTGATATTGGTGATATAATTACCAATATCAAGTTTTGATTGACGACGCCAGTATGAATTGTCTCCAAAGGGGAGATTTTTATGAATTTATTCGCTGTCAGTATCTTTGGACACAGAGAAGTTGATGAGCCGTTTGCGATTGAGCGACAGTTGGAAGCAATCATCCGTGAGTTGCTTCTTACCAAAGAATATGTCGAGTTCCTTGTAGGGCGAGATGGAGAATTTGACCAGCTTGTTTCATCAACGATCCGCAGATGCAAGCGAACTATCCGGGATGACAACAGTTCTCTTGTTCTTGTACTGCCATATATGACGGCAGAATACCGGAACAATGAGCAGTCATTCCATGAGTATTATGATGAAATTGAAATCTGTGCTGAATCCGCAGAAATGCATTTCAAGTCCGCCCATCAGGTTAGAAATCGATCAATGGTTGACCGTTCGGATTTGGTTATTTTCTATGTCGAGCGCAATTCCGGTGGAGCTTATCAGACCATGCAATATGCAAAAAGGGCAGGGGCGAAGATTCTGAACCTGCCAGATGTATCTCGTTGACTTTTACCTTATTTTTCTCGGAAAGGATGAACATGAACAAAAAGAAACTTATACCGCTTATAGTTGCCATCATTGTTGTTGTGACAGTTGGAATCATTATTGCTGTGACCTCACATCAGAAAACGGAAATGGACTTCGATGAATTTGCTGACCGTTTTGAAAAGAGTGCAGAAGAAGTTCTGGGAGAAGATGTAAAGAAGATTTCTAAGACAGAACTCGCAGCAACACTCACCTACGGGGATCAAAATGACGAGGATAACAACATTTATTACCGTATCCTCAAAACTACATTTTACGAAGGAGACCCGGCAGAAATTACCGGATTACATACAGAAGCTCTGAAAGTGCTTTTTCCGGTTGACAGCATGGACAGCTGTGAGGAAATGATGATCCAGGACTGGCCCGGCGCTCTTTATAAGAAAGGCGACACGGCATTTCTGTGTTGGACGTATTCTCCAGAAGTTACTTATGTTTTGGAATACACTACAAGTAAAATTGATGATTCTGAGATTGTCAAAATGGCAGAAAGTGCCGAACTCGTAGAATAAGTCATAGCCAAAGGTACGCTCCATAATTGATGCATAACCTTTGGCTTTTTCTGAATTCTAAACCGGAATTTTATATTCTCTTGTTTTTGCAACAAGACACTCTTTTTTTCGTCAAAGTAGCCTATCTTTCGACCAACTTATTGAGTTTATAATCTCTGTGGAGTATAATAAACTCAATAAGCAAAGTAGGAGGATATATTTTGAAAGTCAGCTATAAGAAACTTTGGTATTTATGTGTGGAACGAGAAATCGAAAAAGCCGAACTTCGCAAGCGGACCGGTTTATCCTCTGCTACATTTACCAAATTAAGACGGAATCAAGAAGTAAATCTTTCTGCACTTTTGAAGATTGCGGAAGTTATGAATTGTAATGCAGGAGATATGATGGATTTTCTTCCGGACGATGCAATTGTCGAACAGGAAGAAGCTACAAATTGATCCTCTATTATAGTTTACTGAGACATACATCTGTCCGCCACATTTCATATAATAGTCTCAAAATCAGAAACAACTTAGCAAACTGGAAATGGAGATTTTTATGGAAAGCACAAAACACGATAGATTATTAGAAATCTTCTTCCGATGTCTTAGAGGTGAAGACTTGTCTGTCCAAAAACTTGCGGAAGAATATAGTGTCTCAACTAAAAGTATCAGTCGAGATATTAACGATCTAAAAGCCTTCCTTGCAGATCACAGACAGTTGGTAGGAAACACAGAATTGGTTTACTCCAACCAAGCAAAGTGCTACCGATTATATATGGACGAGTTTCTTTCCAATCAAGAACTCTTTGCTTTGCTCGAAGTGATGATTGGTGCAAGAGCATTCTCCAAAGAAGAACTATTGACCTTGACCAATAAACTCAAAGGGTTCACTACTGCACAAGACCGTCCGATGCTAAATGATTTGATTCGTAAGGAATTATATCACTACACAGAAATCAAGCACGATTGCGTTAGTGTCCAAGAAACACTCTGGAAACTTGCGAAGTGCATCACAGAAAAGAGAGAGATTACCATCGAATACTATCGTGCAGACCGTGCATGGAAAACCCATCGCATTCGTCCTGCTTCTGTGATGTTTACAGACAATTTCTTCTACCTGATTGCGTTTAACACCGAAGGTGATCCGGACAAGCCCCTTTATTTCCGTGTTGACAGAATCAAGTACATTACCGAACACAGAAAGAAATTTACTCAAGCTGAAGCTCCTGATTTTGACGAAGGACTTTTGAGACAAAGAAGTTTGTTTATGTGGCCTGGAAAACTAAGAACAATTCAGTTTGAATTTACGGGTTCTGCTATCCAAGCGGTTCTTGACAAACTTCCAACAGCAAAAATTATTGAACGCAAAGGGAGAACCTATACTCTCGAAGCAGATGTGTATGGGGATGGAATTAAAATGTGGCTGCTAAGTCAAGGTCGTCGAATAAAGGTGACTGCACCAGAAGATTTTGTCGAAGAAATGAGACAAGAGATTTTGCGCATGAGTGCCAATTATAGCGTATAGCTTCAATACATGAGGAGGATAAAATGTATCCTAAAATCGAAAAACCTATTGAAGCACCCCAAGAAACTTCAAAACCAGACATTTATCCTGTTACGATGGAGAGCTTCAAAGAAAAAATTGAGAAAATGTTTTCTCACTCTGCAACTCAACCCGACACATTAACCATACAGGACAAGCCTAATCAAGTGTCTCTGGATGATGGAACTACCATTAAACTTCCCGAAACACAAGAAAAGTCCAAGTCTCCCGACGAAATTTTCTCTATTTTCGGATATAAAGATGCCGAAGTATCCGCATCGCTAACCAAAAGTGAGATTACTGACAGCCGAGATTTATTTAGTGAATTTGGTTTTAATCCAAGAGATTTACTGATTGGTTATAGAGCAGAACCTAAAATCGTTGGTTCCAATGATTTGAATTTCTGGGAAGCGTTTGATGAATATACGGATGACACTCTCTATTCTTCATCCCATAGAGCTGGTCCAAACTGCATGGCTTACGCTTATGGTATGCCTAAGGAATTAAACGGAACGGCATATAAGCATAAACCCTGTCCCGGACATTTTGCAAAACTGGATACTTCTGAGGAATTATCCGAAGTAACGGAATGTGGTTCTCCTAAAATCATAAAACAAACTTTTGAGAAATACATGACCATGGACAGTAAGGTATTAGGAAAAGAATTGATAGAAGTCTCCGCAGACTATCAACCCCAAAAAGGGGAGCGTATGTTTGCGTTGGTTACTGCACCTTATATCGTCCCTGGATTTGGATCAGATTTCCACTTTTATGTTAAGGATAAAAATGGATTTTGGTCACATAAACCCGGCACTACAAATCCTACAATTTTCGATGACTCTGGCAACACAATCAAAGATCCGGCAAAATGTGATCGTGGCATATACACCAATTTCGTCGGATACTACGTTATGAAAGATAAATAAGGAGGTGTCCTATATGAGCGAATACAATTCCACGTTTGAACAATTCCAGAGGATGCTTAATACGGAAAAAAATGTACTGCTCTCTCACTTGGGTACACCTGCGATTTCATTTCCAGCCTTTACTGCATATCACAAAAATCAGCTTTGGATGGTGCTGTACTTCAAGGAAGTTCGACAGGCAGATCATCTGCACTCATTACTGAAAGCAGTTGCATTTTTTAACGATGAATTATGTTTGTTGTGGTCTACGGGTTTGGAACTGATTTCAAATACAATGACTTTTGATGTGGATTCACCCAAAACAACCAGTGATTTAATTGCTCTTTATGGCACTCCTCACGCTGAGTTTGGTGGTGGAAATTCTACATTTCAATATTTGACCGATAACGGACACATGGTTTTTGCACAGTGCGAAGATGATCGTGTGATTGAAATGCGCTCGGTCACGCTGCCCGAATTGGCAAAAACATTTATAAAATAACTGCCAGTAGGATTACTCCTGTTTTTGGAGCATCTACTGTCGCAAGAAAGGACAAGGTATAAATTGTGAAACAACAAGACGTTTTTGCAAGTACACAAATTATTACCTTTAATCCAATCTTAAATGAATCCGCTGATATACGAACCCAATACTTCATGTATCTCAAAAGGTTAATTCATCTCGTAAGATGGGATAAAAGGAAGTACACCAAAGCACAAATTGACTTTTACAAAGATACGTTATGTAACAGTCAAGAAATCCCAAAAGGTGCCATAGCGTATTCTTTTGATTCTCGATTTTGTTATTTATTACCCTATGATCTTACTCTCATGCTCGGCTTCCATCCGAAAGTGACGAACTCTGATAAAACCAAGGTAATTGTCAATAAAATCGTGACAGATTTTTCTCTACCAGAAGACCACGCCAAGTTCCTGCTAACAGAATTTGAAGCTGCAATGGGTGGAAAAACTGCTTGGGAAGAAGTTTTTAGAAGCAAGCACATTCGAGGTTTCAAAAAGTATTTGAATCTCGTCAAAAGAAATATCTGCTTTGTAAATACAAAACCTTATAATATTTTGATTACGGCAACCATGAGTGCCGGGAAATCCACCTTAATAAATTCCTTGGTGGGTAAAAATATTACCCTTATGCAAAACATGGCTTGCACCAGTAAAATTCATACTATCGTCTCTAAACCTATGGAAGATGGCGTAACAAGCGAATATGATCACGACCTTTCATTGGATGCGTCACGAGAAGATCTGCTGAGTGATAATGTTGATAACAAATCTTCAAAAATAACTGTGGGAACATATTTCAATAGCGAATTAGCAGGAAAACGTATTATTCTTTTTGATTCGCCCGGAGTAAACTCCAGCGAAAATATTGAGCATACAGAAATCAGTCAACAGATTATCAAGTCAAGACGCTATAAGCTGATGATGTATGTATTAAATGCAACACAGCTTGGAACCACAGACGAAGAACATCACCTTGAAATTGTCAAGGAGCGTCTGGGGCGTGCAAAAATTATTTTCATTATGAACAAAGTCGATCAGCTAATTTCGGAGGATGACAGTTTCCTTGACTCTATTGAAGGTCAGCGAAAATTCTTAATTTCAAAAGGATTTAAGAATCCTATCATCTGTCCGGTATCCTCTCGTGCTGCATACTTAGTAAAAAAGAGCAAGCAGGAAGAACTGAGTAGGCTTGAGAGACGAGAAATGGAAAATTATATGGATAAGTTTGAACAACAATCTTTATCCGAATATTACGAGAAGCAGCTTAAATGCTCTCCTATTTCTACCGACAATGAAACCGATGCACTATTTGCGAACTGCGGTTTCGCTTATTTTGAGAAAATAATAGCCAATATACATGACGGAGGTAAAAAATATGGCTCAAGTATATGTTAAGTACAATCCATATCGTCTCGAAACTACATTAAAGGTAAACGGTCGAGACATCTCAACAGACAGCATTCTATACAAAGTGACCAAAGGCAAGCGTCTCCAGGAATGGATCGGCAAATTCCCGAAAATGCTTCGTGAGGAATTGAATACCGTAGATTTCGCTCTTGAATTTTGCGGCATGGCATTGGATTGGGATGACTTTGAAGATGCTTTTGAACAAGCAGAACGAGAAGGTCTTGTAAAAATTTCTGACCTAAAGTACATTGCCGGTAAAAGCGACGATGACATCAATGAAAAAATCGTTGCCATCTTCCAAGAACTGCAAGATGGACCGATTGATGATTTCCGTGATCCTAAGCTACTTAGAGCTTTTGAGTGTACAAATAACTCTATCTTCCCGGTGAATGTTATTGCTACCATGAGTTCAGGTAAATCCACGTTAATTAACGCATTGCTTGGAAACAAGTTGATGCCGTCTAAAAATGAAGCGTGTACCGCTACCATTACGGAGATTCTGGATGTTGACAATCCGCATTTCTCTGCTGTTGTGTATGATGGCGATAACAGCATGATTCAGGAAGTGCCTGAACTCACATTGGAAATCATGGGTGAATTAAATGACGATGAAAATGTGCATCGTATTTCCGCTGAGGGTGACATTCCGTTCCTTGATTCCAAAAGCACCGCACTTATGCTTGTTGACACTCCTGGACCTAATAACGCACAGAACCAAGCACATAAGAATACTACATACCGTGCAATCAATAGTGACTCCAACAATTTGATTCTTTACGTTCTGAATGGTACGCAGCTAAGCACAAATGACGATGCAGCCCTTCTCCACTATGTTGCCGATCAGATTAAGAAAGGCGGCAAACAGGTTCGTGACCGTTTCCTTTTCGTTATTAACAAAATGGATCAGTTCAATCCTGAAGAAGAAGACATTGGTAAAGCTGTACTTTCTGCAAAAAGATACTTGGCTACTTACGGTATCGAAGATCCACAGATCTTCCCTTGCTCTGCATTTACTGCACTGAATATCAGAACTTATTTTGAGGGTATTGACATTGATAACTTGACCAGAGCGCAGGAACGTATGCTTCCTCTGACTGCCAGAGACACCCTTCCTATGATTGATAAGTTCGTTTACTACGAATCCATGCATCTTGAAAAATATTCCACCCTGTCTCCGAGTGCTCAGCAGGAACTCAATTTCCGTTTGAGTCAGGCGGTCGCAAACAATGATACCAAGGAGCAGGCATTGATTCACTCTGGTATCTACTCTATCGAAGCCGCTATTACTGCTTATGTAAAGAAATACGCTAAGACAAAAAAAGTCAAAGACCTTGTTGAATCTTTCCAGGAAGTTCTTGAAAGCAGCGAAGTTCTTACCAAAGCTAAGACACGAGTTGCAACTGATGCCGCCGCTGCAAAGGCTTGTGCAGAACGAGCTGCCGCTGTTCGCAAAAAAATTGCCGATGGTAAAGAAGCTGAAGCCTTCAAACAAAAAATTGCTTCTCTCGATCCGATGCCAAAGATTGAAGATAAGGCTGAACAACTCAAGCAAAATGCAACAACAAAATCCAGCAAAATTTTCAGACCTTATGGTGAAACAATCACCAGCCGTGAAGAAGCAAAACGCCTGGTTAATCAGTTTAGCACTTTCAGTTCAGATGCTATGGCAGAACTCACTTCCGAACTCGAAAGTGTTATTAACAGCGAAATTGTAAGCACCGGCGAGCGTCTGCTAATGGAATATCAGGATAAGGTATCAAAGTTCGACGAATCTACTTCTGATGAGCAACTTGACTTCCAAACTGTCGATCTGATTAAAGGTGCATTGAAAACTATGCGTGAGAACGCTGAAGAATGGACAACCGATGATTTTGCAACTGAAACAGTAGATGATATTGGTGAGACCTCCTACGAAGAAAGAACTTATTATGAGAAGGTCGGTCAGGAAGCAGAAGAAATCGTGGTCGGTTCTCACGAAGAAAAAATCGGAACAAAAAAGGTTAAGGTCGGTTCTCATCGTGAAAAGGTTGGCACCAGAAAAGTTTCCAACCCTGCTAAACGTTGGTGGAAAATCTTCACTCCTAAATACATCGAGGAAGATGTATATGAAACTGTTGATGATTATAAGGATGAGGACGTTTATAAAACTGTTCTGGAATACAAAACCATCATGCGAGATGTTTTTGAGGAAAAGAAAGAAACCATTGAAAAATTCAGTGTTTCTACTGCACTCATTCAACAGGCTCTCATTGCTAAGATGCGTCGTAATTTGGACGAAGGAACTGAAAGCGCCCTTGGTTTTGCTGGCGAGCAGGTTGACCACATGAAGGGACAGTTCTCTCGTATTTTCGCTGAACTGGATGCGTTGATTGCTTCCAAGTATGAAGAACTCGAAAAATGTGCTACCGATCAGGATGAAAAAGAAGCTGTTTTGGAGAGGAACAAGGAACTTCTGGCTTGGATTGAACAGAAAATGAGTGAAATCAACTCTATCTTGGATATGTAACAGAAAGTGAGGAAATCATGGATATAAGAATTAAGAACTATGCCGATACTCGTGATCTCAAAGAATTGAAGTATATCTTTGTAGATGCCCTTGATGTTGACCCGACCTTTGTTCGTTATGAAGAAGAATACAATTATTGCAAATCAATCCCTGGTTTGCTCGAAGCTCATGTTGAACTGACCCCATTCCGTCAGGATCAGAGCCGTTGGGACGAAGCATATTGGACAAGCCTTAAAATGGACTTGGTTAAGAACTTCTCTGATTGCCGTATGATGCACATGAAGGAGGTTGCACAGGTCTTTCTTGCCGAAAAAATCGCTCGAATCTTGAAAGAGCGTAATGCCGCAGTAGCTACACCTTCTATTGCATCCCCTTCTATTCCCCAAGTTGAGGATAAAACCGAGCCGATTGCTACAGCGCCTTCTATCAGCCGTGCTGAACAGGAACAGCGTGAATTAGAAGAAGCACGGCGCAAACTCGAAGAAGAAAATCGCAAAACTGAAGCCACACGACAGGCTGAAGCAAGAAGAATTGAACAGCAAAGAAGAATCCATCAGGCTTCGACACAAACTACTCCTACTGGTGATTCGTCAAAAAAAGCGATAGGGATTGCGGTTGCGGTGTTGGCAGTAGCGGCAGTCGTATTGATCCTGGTACTGAAATAACGCAATCCCGCAAATACCCTGTTAAAACACCGCAAGAATATGTGGATACTCGCCTTAAAAAATCTGCCCCCACACACCGTACCGAAGATAAACCTTTATTACATCGTGGGGTTTCGTCTCATCAGATTTTTTCTGACGGTAAATTTGTATTCAAATTAACCACGACACACGAAACACTTAGCAGATATAAGTTTTACAACGAAGGAAACTCTAATGTAGTTGAAGAAAATGTCACTTACCGACGAGTACCTCCTGGCGATCCACGCATATTAGAACTTAGCCGAATGGAGCATATGTTAAAAACCGGTCATACTGAACTTGTTAATGGAGTACGTTATGATCTATACGCTCTTTTTTCAGGTGTATCCTATCTTAACAACAAACGAAAATTGACCGGTTTTTCTGGGTATCGCTTGGTTCGTCGAGAAGGATTCACCGCCCAACCCGTAAGTACACTGCATCACAATACAGGTATGTATTTTGTTTATTCAAAGAAAGAGAGGTGACATAGATGACAACAAGAAAGTCCGAATTACCAGTAGCGATACAGCAGCCATCTAATGCCCCTCGTGTTGCCACTATGTACGATGATTCGCCAAGTGAGTTAAATTTTATGACACTTCAGCAAAATCTTCAAAATTGCCTTTCTATCGTTGATAACGAAGTAATGAAGAACTATGTACCTGCGTTGCAGAATTGTGCTGTCGTAAAATTTGATGATACGGTGTTGCAAGAACTCAATGATGATGCTAAATTCATTCAGTTTTTCCGTATTACCGAGCTTGTATATCAGGAAGATGAATTTTCTGTTCATAAACTCGCAACTGTATTTAACGCACTTTCCAATAAGCCATGTACATTAGTGCTGATGATACAAAGTGATGGAGCTACCAATAATTTCTACTTGGGCGTCCGTTCCAGAGGTAATAGCTCGACCGGAACGATGAAGCAATTACTTGAGCAGAGCTTACTTGGTCTGTTCCCCGGAAGCGATACCGAAGAATATTTGAGAGAAAACTTAGTGACAGATCTCAACCGAGCAAATGTAGGTTGTGTTTCTTCTGTTACTTGCATTGCTGACTATAAGCAAGATAAAGAATCTTTAGATAACAAAGACTTTATTCAAGGTTTGGAGAAGTTCATTTACAGTATGCAAGGAAAAGCCTTTACTGCAATTTGCATCGCTAATAACCTTGAACATCAGGATTTGGTTGAAACAAGAAAGGAATATGAGCGAATCTATACGCTCATGTCTCCTTTCGCAAATATGCAGTACAACTACACTTTGAACCAATCTTCGGGCATTACCGAGAGTGATACTTCCGGAAATACAGAAACAGACTCTACCGGTTCTACCGCAGGTGTAAACCTAACAGAAACTCAATCACAAGCATTACAACAAGGAACTAACTCAGCCCATACAATTACAGATACAGAAGGTAAAAACTCGTCGATTGGATTGGGGACGAGCCATACCGACAGTTCCTCAGACGGAACAAATGAATCTACCACAACCACTACTACCGTAGGTACTTATGTTGGCACAAGCAAAAACGCCGGTGTAAATATTGGTGGCGTTTCTGCCGGTACTGGTGTCAACGCCGGTGTTACCTCAAGTGTTTCTCGTGGCAAAACACATGGAACATCTCACACAGACTCTGTTTCTGATTCCATTTCACGAAACCTTACTTATGGAATCAATTCATCCAAAGCCATCGGTAATACAATCGGAGAAAACAGAAGTCAGACTGATACAAAAGCTATTGGAGTTGGAACTCAGTATAGTGAAAATCAAGGACATAGCATTTCAACAAATACTGCACATACTAAGGCTCTTGCAGAAACATTCGGCAACTCACAGGCAGTCACGCTGAATGTGCAAAACAAGTCTTTAATCAACACCCTTCAGCGTCTTGAAAAGCAACTTGAACGCCTTGATGAATGCGAAAGCATCGGTATGTGGGACTTTGCTGCTTACTTCCTTGGAGAAAGTGCCGCTGAAGCAGAAACTGCCGCAAGTATGTATAGATCTCTGGTTTCGGGAAATCAAACCGGATTGGAACTTGCCGCTGTCAACACTTGGACTGATGAAGAACAGGTTGAAGAAATTTCTAAGTATGTATGTAATTTCATCCATCCTGTGTTTAGCTACAAGTTCCATGATAGCTCTACGATCCGTGAAACACTTGTGGATGCTACTGCTTTGGCAAGTACAAATGAGCTTGCAATTCAGTTTGGACTCCCTCGAAAATCCGTAAAGGGACTTCCTGTTATCGAACACGCCCTTTTCGCCCAAGAAGTTCTCAGTGAAAATGCTTCTGATGACAAGATGGATTGTATTACTCTTGGTGAAGTGAATCACTTTGGCAGAATTACAGAAACACCCGTTAAACTTGACCTCCAAAGTCTTTCTATGCACACATTTATTACCGGTTCGACTGGTTCTGGTAAAAGCAATACTGTTTATCAGATTCTTTCGCAACTGTCCAAGAAAAATGTGAAATTTCTTGTTGTTGAGCCTGCCAAGGGTGAATACCGCAATATCTTTGGTAAGGATAAAAATGTCTCTGTATATGGAACTAATCCTATGCTGAATGAGTTGCTTCGCATAAATCCATTTAGCTTTCCAAAGGAAATCCATATTTACGAGCATCTTGACCGCTTGGTTGAAATTTTCAACGTATGTTGGCCCATGTATGCCGCCATGCCTGCAATTCTAAAAGATGCTATCGAGCGTGCTTATGTAAAAGCAGGTTGGGACTTGAGAAAATCAAAAAACAAATATGCTGACAACTTGTTCCCGAACTTTATTGATGTCCTTCAGCAGATAGATGTTGTCATGGAAATGTCCCAGTATTCAAGTGATAACAAAGGTGACTACAAAGGTGCTTTGTCAACCAGACTTCGCTCGCTCACCAATGGCATCAATGGGCTTGTTTTTACATCAGATGAAATTTCTGCATCGGATTTGTTTGACAAAAATGTTGTTGTGGATCTGAGCCGTGTTGGTTCTTCTGAAACCAAGTCTCTTATTATGGGACTTTTGGTTATGAAGCTCCAAGAACACCGTATTGCGACTTGCACAGAAATGAATGCCAAGTTAAACCATGTTACGGTTTTGGAAGAAGCGCACAATCTGTTGAAAAGAACATCTACCGAGCAAAGTTCTGAAGGTTCTAACCTGTTGGGTAAGTCTGTCGAAATGCTGACAAACGCCATTGCAGAAATGCGAACTTACGGTGAAGGGTTCATCATTGCAGACCAGTCTCCTGGACTTCTTGATATGGCTGTAATTCGCAACACTAACACAAAGATCATTATGAGACTGCCTGAATATTCCGACCGTGAATTGGTCGGTCGTGCTGCAAGTCTCAACGATGAACAAATCACTGAAATCGCAAAGCTGTCTAAGGGTGTCGCTGCAATTTATCAAAACGACTGGTTAGAAGCTGTATTATGCAAAGTAAGAAAATATGTGCCTGAAGACCTCTCTCCTTTTACTTATCATGCACCTTATTCCAAAGAAAGTGTTGATGTAAAAGGGACTATTATCAGCCGACTGATTGCCAAAGACATTCATAGACTTACAGACGGTATAAGCAACAAGGATATTGCCAAAGCCACTATGCCTGCTTCCGCTAAGTGTGTACTTTTTGAATATGCCAATACTCCTTATTCCAAGAAACTGGATAGCACTGCATCAATAGCTTATGAGTTATTTGCTGCACACTCTGCTTTTTCAGGCATCCGTGGACAACAGCTTGATTACGAACAGCAAAAACGATTTATCAGCGAACACTTAGAGCCTTCTCTCACACCATTGCCTGACGAATACGCTAAGATTATTCTTTACTTAGTTACCTATCATCATGCGCAGTTAACCGAGAGTCCTTCAAGTAAACTGTTGCTGAATAACCTAATTGATGCAGATAGAAAGGAGGAAATAATCTAATGTTTGGAAATTTCCAAGAAAACTTTCACTCTGCTGATGTGAAACCAACCGAATTTAAGACTTCAGATCATGGAAGTAAGTTTGAGATCCCAACGCTGGATGACTTAAAATCCAAAATGGAACATATTTTTAATCCACAAGATGTTCCTGAAAAGCAACCTGAAGCACCGGCTGATAGTCCTTTTGCTGAACACGATGCAAGGACGGTAACTTTGGATGACGGTACGGTTGTTAATCTACCAGAAAGTCCAGATCGCACACAGAAAGCTGATAGCGCTGATACACAGCAAAATAATAGTTCTTCGGAAGTGTCACAGAGCGATGTCAAACCGACCAGAGAACTCACGGAAGATGAAAAAAATATGCTTCAAGAAACTCTTGGATGGACTGACAAACAAATCTCAAAATGTACTATTGATGAAGATGGTGTAATTCACTACAAAACCGACCGTGAAGATATGGAAGGTAAAACCGGTGAAAACGGAATTACCTACGAGCGAAAGACAGTCGATATTCATGGAATCAAAGTACAAGGCGTTTTCCCGGTTTTTGAAAGCGTCTGTGATGTTCAACTTCCAGAAGATCTTGAAAAAGCATCCAATGCACGCCAATTCAGAGAATGTAATAATCAGCTAAAAGAAAATATTGCAAATGATCCTGAATTGAGAGCATCTTTCACCGAGGAACAACTTGAAGAAATTGAAGATGGTGATACTCCAAGCGGATATGTTTGGCACCACAATGAAGAAACTGGTAAAATGCAGTTGGTAAAAGTTGAAGATCATGATAGAACCCAGGGTGGTGCTGCCCATACCGGAGGAAAAGCTCTTTGGGGCGGTAGCTATTCTAACCACGAAACTTCAACCACAACAGAACCCGATGCGACACAAAATTCTGCATCGAACAAGGAGGTGGAATAATGGCATTACAGAAATGGAGCAGACCCAAACCGCTTAATAACCCAATCGCAATTAAGCAACTGGAAGAAAAATATGGTTTTACTCTTTCTGATGATTTGATAAACTGTATTCTTTCAAACAATGGGGCAAGACCAAGACCTAATACGATCGAGCTGAAAAATGGCGAAGAAAATGATGTTAAGCTGTTGCTGTCTTACAATGATAATGATCCGGAAAACATTTTCAAAGTGATCGAATACTTTGTGAACAACTACAACGGAACACTTATTCCTTTTGCAGTAGATTCAGCAGGCAATTTTTACTGCGAGCAGGGAAAGCGAATTGTTCTTTGGACACAGAACAAAGAAATTCTCCCTGTATGTAATAGCTTCTCTCAGTTCCTTGACTCTCTGTATGAACTCGAATAAATAAAAAAGAGCCACGACTGCTACTCCATCTTGGAATAACAGCCGTGGCTTTCTTTGTCAGCGGACAGATTTCTTTTCCCGCTCCTGCTCTTTCTTTTTGTCGATGTTCAAAATGTTTTCAACCGTCTGCTTCGCAATCAGATATTCCTGCATTTCTTTCTTGACCTGACGGTACTCTGCATAGGCTTGTTTTTTCTCAACCAGGAGCCGGTTAAACTCCTCATGCAGCGCCTGACGGGAAGGAACCTTTTTCCCTTCCAGTTGGTCAAAGGCTTGCTTCGCCGCCTTATGAAGCATCAGCTCGTCCCGATGTTCTTCAAAGAACTTTTTACTGTACCCAGATTTACGATATGCTTCATAGGTTTTTCTGGTCTTGGAATAGTTGTTGATCTGGGTCTGCAATGCGCCGATCTCAACCATTCTCTTTTCAGCGGCTTTGATAGAACCCGAGAGTTCCGAAAAGCGAGTGGTCAGCTTATCTGTGAGAGCAACCAAATCCTCATAGCTGTCCACGCCTTTTTCTTTCAGAAGGCAGACTGTCCTGGCAGCTTCTTTGCGGTTGTATTTCTTTGCCCAACGCTCATACCCAACCGTTTTTCCTTCTGCCATCTTGGACTGAATATCAATAAGAAGATGGAACTGCTTCTGTTCAGGAGCCTGACTGAAACCGCCTTTAGACTTGTGCAGACTTTTCCCGGAGATAACGGCACGGAGTTCTTCTTCACTATATCCCTCACCAAGAGAACGCAGACGAATAAATCGCTTCTGTTCCTTTCCCCGGAACGCTGGCTGCTTTCCATCCTTATACTCGAATCCTATGTCGGCAAGAGCCTGAACGAAAGTCTCAAAACTCTTAGGCTTCTCTCTGAGTACCAAGTCGATGGCTTCGCAAAGTTCGTCACGCTGGGTTCGCTTTTTCGGGAAAACCGTTCGTTTCTGGCGTTCCCGATAAGGCTTCGGTGTGATAATGGAAAGTCCATGCTCCGCACAAACACGGTCACTCAGTTTCTGAACTGCCAGTCCGGAAAGGAAGAAGTTATTGAACTTCCGGGAGCAATCAATAGAAGTGGAATTATAAATGATATGGTTGTGTATATGGGCTTTGTCGATGTGGGTTGCCACAATAAAAGCGTGTTTGCCCTTTGTCCAGCGCATCGCCGTTTCATAGCCTACCTGATTTGCTTCCTCCGGTGTTATTTCTCCGGGCTTGAAAGACTGACGAATCTGGTAGGCGATGATATTGTTCTTTTGCTGTCTGCCGGTTGTGTGCTGATACTGCCTTTTGGAAAGAAGAAATTCTTCATCGGCAGTCTTGGGATCACACTCATAAGAACTGATAAATTCTCCGTCATTGGTCTTTGCCGCATTTTGGGAGTAGTCGGTGCGGTCAGCCAGACATTGAGCGACCGTCTTACCCTTATTCACATGGAGAGCAATCAGTCTTGTTGCCGCCATTCACATCACATCCTTTCCAAAAGAAAAAGCCACCGGTCGGTGACTTTATCTTATAACTTCTCACGACCTGATAAACGCTCCAAGGGATGTCCCCACAGTTTCCACTTTCACGACCACCCAGACCAACAGGAATATTGCAAGAATCGCCGCCAGCCCCATACCAGCGAGGATAGCCAGCGAAGTCCACATCGCCTGAACGATACAATAAATTGAACAGCCTGCAATTACCAGAAGTAACAGTCCAATCACATAAGAGGAAATGTTGGCGAGCAGATTTCCAAGGATACATACAATCTTTACAACAAGCAGCAACGGAAGTGCGAAAACCTTCAAAATAATCTTCATAGGAACAACTCCTTTCTCTTTCTACCTATATTTTACCTAATAACCGGCATACATACAATGATGTCGATGATATGTAAAGCCGCAGCCGAAACTGCGACTTCCCGACAAGTTGTCGGGGATTATTGGATGGATGCCAACCTGACAAGAACTTCTTTCATATCCCCCCAGATGGTCTCCAGACGTTCCTGCAAATCTTTAATGTCAGCCTCATAGATACTGCCGGTCTCATTGGCTCGTTTTGCATACTGGTTCAGGTTGTTGGAGCAGATACGCAGGAGCGAAACCAAGGCTTTCACATCCTGCAAATCCAGATTGATGCAGTATCCGTCCAGAGCCATTTTGCGGAGATACGCCCCCATACTGCGGATGCCAAGTTCCTCCATCTTCTGATGGATTCTCTCGACCTCCTCTTTGGATGCAAGGAAATGAACATCCTGGTCTCGCTTTGCCATTACAACACCTCCTCACGGGTTTCAGAGTGTTTTGCAGGCGGGATATGCTCTGCCTTGGATTTCAGATCAGCCAGAACAGAAGGTCGCTCTGTGCTTTTCTTTTCGGCTCGGCTTTCCACGGTATCCTCCATATTCAGAGCCGCATCAAGCTCTGCCAGTCGCTGACTTTTCGCCATTAGTTCCGCTTCCTGAGGGAACGGTTTTCCAAGTTCACCTTTGGTCGCTTCCTGCTGATTGTAGAGATTGGTCAGCTGTTCATTGGCTCTTTCCAGCTTTTCAGGGAGGCCTGAAAGGGCATTATCCAAACGGGTGATGTTACCCCTTGCATCGGTGCCAAGGGCTACACGGTGGCTCATAGAGCCTTTCAGGATAATGTCATACTCATGTCGGAAACTGTCGAAAGAAAGCTCCATCTGGAACCCACGGTAACTGCCCAGCGGAACAGGATCGGAGCCTTTCACTTCCTTACACGCTGCCAGAATCCACTCACCGGCATCTGCTTTTTCCGCATAATGCTTGCCACGGATGTCCATGCCGCAGAACCCCTCGGAGATCTGCGGGTGAGCTTCTACGGTCTTAATATCAGCTTCAAAGCCATGAATATAGCCTATCTGCTTTTCAATCTCAGCCGGGAAGTATTTCAGGAGCTTATCTTCCATGCGGTACTGCTGACTCTGGTGGTCAGCTTTCAGTACCTTCAGCCTTGCCACATCAATGTCCAAGTCCATCTTTTCCTTGATGAGAGGATTACCGGCACACAACGCCTTGATCTCCGCATAGGACAGAGCCTGCTCGTCCACATCATCACAGGAACGAACCGGCGATTTGGAGGTCATGATCTGAGAAATGAATTTCTGCTTGTTCTCCAGTGTCTGATACAGATATGCGTCAAAGGTTCCCTCGGTCACATACTGATATACCTGAACCTCTTTGTTCTGGTTGCCCTGACGGATGATACGACCGTTTCTCTGGGTCATATCAGATGGACGCCAGCCTACATCCAAGTGGTGAACAGCTATCAGTTTGTCTTGTACGTTGGTTCCGGCTCCCATTTTCTGCGTACTGCCAAGCAGCACACGCACCTGACCGGTACGAACCTTGGCAAAGAGGTCTTTCTTCTTTGCTTCGGTGTCTGCATCATGGATGAATGCGATTTCTGACCCAGGCACACCGTTTGCGATCAGCTTCGTCTTAATATCATCGTAGACATTGAACGTGCCATCGTTTTTCGGTGTCGAGAGGTCGCAGAACAATAACTGTGTCAGCTTGTCCGCCTGACCTTCCTGCCAGATGCGGAGGACATTCCCTACACAGGCATTCAGTTTGCTGTCAGGGTCATCGGGGAGCAATGGGTTCATCAGCCGCTGATCCAGACCCAGCTTTCGACCATCGCTTGTGTCGGGTAGGATACCGGCGAGGTAGCAATAGCTCCTTTTCCGTTATCCCCCCTCAGAACCGGACGTGATACTTTCGCATCATCCGGCTCCCCAGTAATTCCATTTCAAGAACTTTTGGTTATATTACCATTGTGGATTGCTACATGGCATTCCCGACATACCACAAGCGTTTTTCTTTTTCTGGCAGACATTATCTGTACCCATTTAGGTACTTCTGCCTGTCCTTTCTTCTTTAAATCTGCAAGTTTTCTTATATGATGTACCTCTATATTTTCAGTACTTCCACATAATTCACACTTCTCTGCCAACAGTCTTTTAACTAATTCTGTTCGCCCACCATATACCTTGTATGGTATATCCTCTATAACAGCTTTTCGTTTATGCACAAGAGAAATTCCTCCCCATGTCGCAACTAATGGCTTTTTATTAGGACGTTCTACTACAACTTGCAGACACGGAACTGTTTTTCCACTTGTACTTGTTGTGGTTGTTCTATACTTAGCCTTTTGCTTATTGATAGATGACCTGTGTTTACACGCAAGAGTTTTCAATAATGAAGTTTCCATATACCAGTACAACTTCGAGAACCAAGACAAATTTTGTGCGAGAATATAATACTGCACCAGTCCTCTGTACTCTTGCTGATATGTCTGTACAATAGAAAAATCATCATCTTGCAGAAGATTATTCCTGTGAGTTGCTTTTCCACGTTTCATATATTTCTTGCATTTTTCTTCAATTACTTTTGCAGGGACTAATAGTGCGATTGCTCCATTTGCTCCTCTGCGCCCCTTTGGGTCAATATAGTCATTGACCCTTTGTGCTTTGATTTCATATCCAAGAAACTTTGCCGCCTGACTGCCTGCATTTGTTATTAGAGTCTTTTCTTCTGACATTATCAGATTTAATTTCTCTTTTAGAAATCTTCCTATTTCTGCTTTTATTTCTTCTGCATCTGCTTTAGAGCCAGTGAATCCAAGTAGAAAATCATCCGCATATCTCACATAGCGCAATCTGCGATAATTCTCATCTTGCGTATTAACAGAAGGTATTTTTCTGCGTTCAACCACAAGCTGATGGGCTGTCTTTGCATCTCCCTCCTTTCTGAGTTTTTGGATTTCAGCGGTCAACTTGTTATATTCTGGATTAGATTTCTGCCTTTTTCCTTTTGTGTATTTTGGGATTAAGACTTCTTCAATCCAATTATCAAATTCGTTGAGATAAATATTAGCCAGTATCGGACTGATAACTCCGCCCTGAGGCACACCGCTGATTGTCTGATTGAATTTCCATTCTTCCAAGTATCCAGCTTCTAACATATTCGATACCAGACGGATAAATCTTCCATCATGAATATTTCTTGCAAGTATTTCCAGTAAAATTTTATGGTCGATTGTATCAAAGTATTGAGAAATGTCTCCCTCAATAAACCAGCGAGTTCCTTTCCATACCTGTATTTCTTGTAGTGCTGTATGACATCCTCTGTTTGGACGAAAACCATGGGAATGTTCACTAAACTGTGGCTCATAATACGCTTCTAAAATCTGACGCATTACTTCCTGCAATACTTTATCTCCCCATACAGGAATCCCCAGCGGACGCTTCTTACCATTTTTCTTTTTGATATATTCCCGTCTTGCTGGTTTCCATTGATATTTCTCCTCACGGAGTATTTCAATCATTCTGTCTATTTTCTGAATGGACATTCCATCTACCGTTTCATCTGTAACACCCTTTGTCATTGCTCCGTTATTCGGGTATAACTTAGCATAGGCATTCAGATATAATTCACGGTTAAATAAGAGCTTGTAAACTCTTTCAATAGGTTTCTTTTGTTTTCCACGTTCTTGAATGACCGTTAAAACAGTTTTGGCTGTACGCATCTCACGCACCTACTCCTTTCTAACTAATCGAAATTACCTGTCACCCTTCGCCATGTACAAGGCTTTCCCTTGCTCGGACTACTATGGTGACTCCGTTACCATGGGGGTCTCCCCCTTTAGGCAATCCTGCTATTCGTCAAAAGTATACGTATCGAGTATCCCTTAGGTTCCTTGTTCGTCCCTTTATTCGCACTCACTGTGCGCTCTTTCATTGCAAAAAGTTACTCGTCCAAAATCAACAACAACGAGCATACAATGACATCGGTATCAATCGCTTTCCGATGGGCGATGCTTTGCACCAAGTCGGAACTAAGGTTCAGGCAGTATAGCTTTAACCATAGGATACGGAACTTGCGGAGCATCGAAGTATTGCGATTAACTCCTTATCCGCTTTACCAACATGCGATTGTCCCCTTTGAGTTTCCTCTCCAGGTAGGTTGGTTGTTCCCATTATTTACTTTTAATAATGTCCCCCTGCGGGGGAGATATACTTTTGCGCTTAGCAGCGCACGATCTTCAGCATATTGTCCTCGGACGGGTCTACGATACCGGCATGGACTGCCGCAGCTCGTTCCGAAAGCTCTGCTACCATGTCCTGCTGATGTTCAGAGGGCTGAACCACAACAGTCTCAAACTTTGCTTCAGGAACAGGGAGATTCAACTGGTCGGAAGTTTTGATGTCGGCAACTTCCTTGAACATATTCATCAGTTCAGGCAGGTTGAAGAACTTTGCAAATCGGGTTCTGGCACGATAGCCGGTTCCCTCAGGGGCAAGCTCAATCGCAGTCGTTGTTTCACCGAAAGTAGATGCCCAGGAATCGAAATGGGTCAGATTCTTTTTCTGGAGCGTACCGTACTGGAGATAACGCATGACCGTGTAAAGCTCGGTCATAGAGTTGCTGACGGGCGTACCCGTGGCGAAGATAACACCACGACCGCCGGTAATCTCGTCCATATAACGGCACTTCATAAACATATCCGAAGATTTCTGGGCTTCGGATGTGGAAAGACCCGCCACATTCCGCATTTTTGTATAGAGGAACAAATTTTTGAACGAATGGCTCTCGTCCACGAACAGTCGGTCAACCCCCAACTGCTCAAAGGTGATTACATCGTCTTTTTTATCTGCGGCAAGGAGCTTATCCAGTCTGGCTTCCAGAGATTTTCTGGTTTTCTCCATCTGCTTGATGGTAAAATTCTCGCCACGCTGATATTTCAGTTCTGCGATTGCGTTCTCAATCTCGTCAATCTGCTCTCGCAGCTGTCGTTCCTGTCTTTCCGCAGAAAGAGGGATTTTCTCGAACTGGCTGTGACCGATGATGACTGCATCATAGTCGCCGGTTGCGATACGAGCGCAGAACTTCTTACGGTTTGCGGTCTCAAAATCTTTCTTCGTGGCAACAAGGAGCTTTGCACTTGGATAGAGATGCAGGAACTCATTTGCCCACTGCAAGGTCAGATGGTTCGGCACGACAAACATGGATTTCTGACTCAGGCCAAGTCGCTTGCTCTCCATAGCCGATGCTGCCATTTCAAAAGTTTTGCCCGCACCAACTTCGTGTGCGAGCAAAGTGTTGCCACCGTAAAGCACATGAGCGATAGCGTTTCTCTGATGTTCACGGAGTGTAATATCAGGGTTCATACCGCCGAAACGGATATGACTGCCATCATATTCACGGGGTCTGGTGGAGTTGAACAGTTCGTTGTACTTCGTGACCAGAGCTTCACGGCGGCGAGGGTCTTTCCAAACCCAATCCTGGAACGCATCCTTGATTGCCTGCTGTTTCTGCTGTGCCAAAGTCGTTTCCTTTTTATTCAGGACACGCTTTTGCTTGCCGTCAGGATCTTCAATGGTGTCATAGATACGAATATCTTTCAGGTTCAGCGTTTCTTCCAGAATCCGATAGGCATTGGCACGGTCAGTACCATAGGTCATATACGCAGCCACATCATTGTAGCTTGGGGAACTCTTACCATTGATACGCCATTCTGCGGTCATTTCAGAGAACTTGACCTCAATGGAACGGCGCAGGTAATATGGGGTTTCAAAGGTTTCCTGCATGAACTGTTGGATATACGCAGGGTCAATCCATGTCGCACCCAGACGCACATCAATTTCAGACGCATCCAAGTCCTTCGGCTGTGCCTTTTGCAGAGCTTCCACATTGATGCTAAAGGAAGAATCCTGCTTCGCAGCCATTTCTGCGATACGCAGTTTGCTTCTCACATCACCGGAAAGGTACTCATCGGCAGTCTGCCAACCGGCTTCGGGGTCGTTGGGACCCATAGGGTCTTTGAAGATAACCCCTCGCAGTTCGGTCTTGATGGCATCGTATTCTTCAGGAGTACCAAGGAGCTGTGCCATGAACGGCAGATCGACCTTACCACGCTCACCAATGGAGATTGCCAGAGCTTCGGACGGAGTATCTACACTCGTCACTCTGCGTTCCGGCTTGATCGTTCTTTTGGTGAACATATCTGCCTTGCTTTTCAGATTTCCGTCCTCATCCACATTTTCCAGAGAACACAGGAGGTAGTAGGAGGAATCGTCAGCGAATGCCTGACCGTTGGCACGGTTGTTGATAAGACCGTGCTTTTTCGTAAAGGCATCATAGGCATCATTCAATTCTGCCTGCTTCTGAGAAATCATTTCATCCGGGTAGTCCTCAAGCTGATACTCGATCAACTCATTGACGACACCACGGAGTTCCACCATGCCCATCACACGGTCTTTTGCTTTCTCATTCAGGTCTACACGGCGCATGATGGAGTTTTCACGGAAGTACACATCACCGTCCACCACAGCGTAAGAGAAGTTCTTTACATCAGGGGTTGCAGGAATGGTTTCTGCTTCTTTGCCTTTCTCAGCTTCGGGAAGCTCCACGGCCTGATAGGTTCCCTTGATGTGGGAAACTGCTTCTTTCAGAAGATCAGACAGTTCCGCACCCTCAATCGGACGGACAGTAATATCCATACCGTAGGCTGTGCTTTCCTCAACCGTATCGCCCAGAACCATTTCAGGGTGATCGACAAAGTAGCTGTTCATGGTGTGTCCTTCTTCGTTGCGGCTTAAATGCACCCAATCAGGAACGATGTCGATAGGATGGTCACGCTTTTGCAGGAACAGGATGTCAGATACGACTTCCGTGCCTGCGTTTTTCTTAAAGGCATCGTTTGGCAGACGGATAGCACCAAGCAGTTCTGCTCTCTGTGCCATATACCGTCTTGCATCAGAGTTCTTGGAGTCCATGGTATAACGGCTTGTCACAAAAGCGACCACGCCACCGGGACGAACCTGATCCAAAGCCTTGGCGAAAAAATAGTTGTGGATGGAGAATCCCAACTTGTCATAAGGCTTATCGGACACCTTATAGTTACCGAAAGGCACATTGCCCACAGCCAGATCGTAGAAGTCTCTGCGGTCTGTCGTTTCAAAACCGGCTACCTTGATTTCTGCGTTGGGATAGAGCTTCTGAGCAATTCTGCCGGTAATAGAATCCAGTTCCACACCATACAGGCGGCTGCTCTGCATCTCAGGAGGTAACATACCGAAGAAGTTACCGATACCCATGGCAGGCTCCAGAATGTTGCCGGTCTCAAAGCCCATCTGTCCGACTGCATCGTAGATGGAGCGAATGACCGTAGGACTGGTGTAGTGTGCGTTCAGGGTGGATGCTCTTGCTGCAGCATATTCATCCTCGGAAAGCAGACTTTTCAGAGTAGTGTACTCCTGCGCCCAATTTCCCTTATCAGGGTCAAAGGCATCTGCCAGACCGCCCCAACCAACATAATTCGACAAAATCTCCTGTTCGTCAGGAGAAGCGTTTCTGTCCTCACTTTCCAGTTTGAACAGGGTCTCAATGGCTTCAATGTTTCTTGCGAACTTCTGCTTCGGTCCACCTTCACCGATGTGGTCATCTGTGATGTGAAAGTTCACCGCAGGAACAGGTGGAACTTCTCTGGTGGTAATGGACTGCTCGATCTGAGCGATAATGTCCATGACTTCGGCATTCTGCCATCCGTCCACCTTGACATAGTCCTGAATGATGGTGTCCTTGCCATCCACGCACTGTACGAAATCCAGACTGCCCGGTAAAGGCTTTCTGGTATTCATTGCACCCAGAGCTTTTCGCTGTGTGTCAGGAAGTTCATGGTAGGCTCTCAGGGCATCTTCAAAGGAACTGTATTCTGTGATGTCCAGCGCACCACGCTTCTGAACATCTTCGGCAACATAGAAGTGGTCAATGAAGTATTCCGGTTCCTGCTGTTCAGGCTCTGCACCGGCTCTGACCTGTGCCTGTGCCTTTTCATCAGGATAGTCGCCATAGATACGGATGCACTTATGCTCATGCTGATCGTAAACGGCAGCACCGTCATACTTGAACCCGTCATCCTCCATGGTTCCGTCTACATAGCCCTGGGCGGCTTTTTCTGCTTCCTCCAGAGTGTAGTAGTCCAGTTTATCATCGAAGCCGTTCTCAAAGTGATGATAAGCGGCAACCAGATAACGACGCTCAGGCTGTGCAGTTTCGTCGCTCTTTTCGCTCTGAATTTCCTCTGTAACAGGGGGTTCTGCAATAGGAGTATCAGCCTTAACTGCATTATTTCTTTCGTCCTGAGACAGCATACGCTCGAAGTTCTCACGGTTCTCTGCACGGAAGATAGGATAAGCAAGGGCAGGGTCACGCAGCTGAACTTCTCTGTCCGTGATCTGCTCCACACGGAAAGCAGTATCATCCAGATATACCGTGTCACCGACCTGATAATTCCATGCCGATGCTTCAGGATCAGGTGCTTTGATAACATCGGCAGGCTCTGCGGTAGGTGCTTCGGGCTGAACCGCTCCCATAGCTGCTACGGACTGACGGACTTCCTCAAGGTAGTCATTGGCAAGCCATTCATCGTCAAAGTATTCCGTAACACCCTCAGGGTCTACATAGTAAGCGCCGGTCTGTTCATCCCAGATGGCATACTCGCCATCTTCGGTATCAATTACGGCGAAACGCTCATTGACATCTTCCAAAGGATCTGTCTTGGCTTCTTCGATTGCCTGTCGCTCGGCTTCTTCCTCAGGAGTGAGATAGCGACCTTTCTTCATCAGAGAATCAATTCTCTGTGCCACCTGCGTCCAAGACATCTGCACATTGTCGCAGCCGCTTTTGTTATAACGGACACCCTTTGCATCGTGATCCTGACCGCTATGGGTTGCCCCGGAACAGGCATGGGAATGACCACCCGTACCGAACTCATTCTTTAAGAAATCAGCTTTTTCCTTGGTGGAATGGTTTTCCTGCCAATATCCATAGATACGAGCCTTTCCACCGGCAAAGCCACTTCCATGGGTCAGGTCTTTGTTGACCTCATCATCCGTAATAAACTGACGGACGAGAGGGGGATACATCATATCGGTCTGATACTCCCTGAGAGGGGTATACAGTTCGCTGATACGCTTACCGATGCTGTCCAGCTTATGATAGCGGAAACGAAGATACTCAGGATTCTCCACAAGGGCTTCTCTGAACTCTGCATACTGCTGAGACAGAATGGACTGGAACTGCGGGTCAGCCAGTTTTTCAGCCAAGGCTGCGGTCTCGTCAGGGAAACCTCGGAACTTATCCTGATGGAGAATTGCAAGGTAATTACCCTCACGAGCTTCCTCGCTCAGATCTCGATAGAGATACCAAATGGATTCAGCCAGTTTCTGTCGCTCATATCCGGGAGCTTCCACCAGTTCCACATTAGTTGCAAACTGACCGTTTTCAAGCAGTTCGCCAATGCGGGTTGCAGCATCTTCCCATGAAATAATCTGCGCTCTGGGACTGTCAATGGCAGAGGAACCTTTGGCAAGGTGGATGCCATCTTCGGCATACCACGCAGCAATATTTCCGCTGTCCTCTTTGATACCGAAACCTCCGTGATAGACCTGCTTCAGAGTCTGTGCAATTCCTTCCACAGGCTTCTGCTTCATATATTCCAGAGCAACGATTTTCCGGGCATCATCGGTATTGCTGCCAAGCAGGAGGAAGTGGTCAATTTCTTCCTGAGAAAAAGAAAAAGCAGAGGGCTTTCGGCTCTCTGCTTCGTCGATAAAACTGATTTGTTCATGTTCGGAGAGGAACAGGTTCAGACTCAGCTGTTGATAAGCTCCGTCATCACGACTTCCTCCGCCTGTGCTTTCAGGCTGTTCATGTGCTGCACCCACGCCATCTGCTGCGTTTCCTTGTCCGGTGCGGGGCTGTCCTTCAGGTACTGCTCCATCAGAAACTCCACTCTGGCTTTCGCTGTTTCCTCGATCTCCCACAGGTGCGGGAACAGGCTCTCCGTCAGAATCATGTCGTTCAGGAGCATCGGATTGTTCTGCTCCAGAAACGCTCTGCGCATCCTGCCATACTTGCCCAGAACTCTGTCGCTCTGGTTCTCCAGTTCCATGTTCGGGATTCTGTAGTCCCCAACCTGTCTGTAAGTCATTTCGTTCATCATATTCGCTCCTTTCAGCATTTCTGCTCTGGTTGTATTCACCAATCGCTTTCTCGATTTCTCCGAACATCCTTGAACTGATGGCATTAACCGCAGTACCAAGGGCATTTACAGTCTGTCTGCTGTTGAAATCAAAGACCTTCTGGAAATCTTCATGCTCGAAGTAGTTATCGGGATTCTCCACCAGTCGGCTGTACATTGCATAAGATACACTGTTTGCAACCGCTGTTTTGAAAGCCACTTCGATGTTAAGTTCATCATACTCCTCAAGGAAGCTATTGGCAACGATGTCGAGGAACTGCTTTCTGTTGTCAGCCCAATACTCCGAAGCAAGAGCCTGTGCAATATCTTCAAGCTGTGCTTCAAGCAGACCGTCTGCTTTTACACCAAAGGTGCGTTCCATGGCATCCATCACATAGCCAAGATTCTCGGCTGCGACCTCCCACGGTTTCAGTTCGGGAGAAGAACGACGGACACCAGTATCAGCCACATCGAATACATAACGAAGATATGGCTTGTCGCTGTTGGTCACGAACAGGGCAATGCCGGTGGAACCTCGTCTGACATATCTGCGATAATTTTCATTGTTCCACTCGTCATAGGGCTTGCAGAAGGTGGCATTGGGGCGCTGGGCATAGATCATCACCTGTTCGGGGTAGGTGAAATCATAGTTACGAGCCATTGTAGTAAGAAATGCAGTCCAGTTATCTTTATTGGCTGTGATCTTGCTGATGGTTTCTCTTGCCATACCCGAATAAAATCGTTCTTTAGCGTTCATTTCATACCTCCAATCCTTAAAAATCGGGATAAAGGTTCAGCCTTTCAAAAGTCTCAGCATCCATAGCAGATAGTTTTCTGAGAACGGAATCAGCCAAGGTACGAAGCTCTGCTTCATCCTCGGCAAGCTGCTCCTTCATCTGATTGAGTGCTTCACACAGCCCCGATAAAGAACCGGGGCTGTAAAGCATCATCAAATTCGTTTCATCGTGTGTGAAGTCAATCATTCAATATCCCTTTCCGGATGGCTTCTGGAAGGTTTATGGGGCGTATCGAAAACCGACATTTCTTTCAGCTGACCGAGAACAGAAGGGCGTTCCTCCGTTGCGGGAGCTTTGCCGTTGTTGATGATACCATCCAACATTCCGTAGTCGTCCTCCATAGCCATCTCTACATATTTCAGGTAGTTTTCGGGTTTCATAAAGCCCTGAAGCTCCACAAATCCAATCCTATCTACATAGTGAAAGGATACCTCATGTGCCACCTTTAAGGCTACGATGTCGCTCATGGACATACTGTGACCACGGAAGTCCTCAGGATGGTCGATATTGAACTTGGTGTACAGTCCCTCCAACATCACGCTCTGGTCGGTGTAAGGAGGGAGGGTTCCCGTATAAACCACATCGTAATGCTCGATGTCAGGTTCCTTGCCACGACGCTGCAAGGCGGAGAGGAATTCAAAACGCTCATCCCTGGTCTCATCAATGCGTTTCAGCTGAAGGACTGCATAAGAGTCGGTGGAGCTTTCCAAAAACGCTACCATTCTGTCATCGGAAGTGGCATTTCCGTGAACCTCATCCCATTTTTCAATTTTCATAGGCGACCTCCTTATCGTTCCGGTTCTTTCTGTTTGTGAGAGGAAGTAGGAGGAGCAACCATTCCCGCAGCTTCCGCCAGTTTGCCCATAACCGATTCTTTTCTGGCAGGAGCATCAACGACCACCGCTTGTCTGCCCACCTCAAAAGCCCGTTCCATCACATCCTCATAGACCATGGCGCAAAGTTCCCGGCGTTCCAGCCCGAAAGATTCCAGAATCTCTTTTCTGGCTTCGATCATGGACAAATCCGGGTTGTCCAACTGACCACCATCAATGTCGTTGTAGTTCTCATCAAACAGGGTGTAATCGTACCCATCCTCACAGGTCTGCACCGCAAGGATTCTGTCTCGTCCGACCTTCCAAGCAGCTTCATCACCCATGATCTCAGGCTCTGCCATATAGGTTGCGCCGTTGCGCTCCATAATTTCTGCAAACTGGCAGATGTGGAACACATTATAGCCGACCTGCGTGTGGTACTCGTCAATGAATTTGCAGGGCTTAATGACCGTCTCATCGGGATAGTGAATCTGCACACAGCCGCCGTCCGGAATACGGAACAAATCCTTATAATGGCTGTCAATAAAACGAATGTCCTTGCCATCCGGGTTATACTCATTCATCATTTGCGTTTCCCTCCATTGTCAAATTCCATACTGAACTTTGTTTTGCCATCGTCGGACACTTCCATATACACCGTGGCATCAAAGGTGTTGCCCGTCTTTGCCGACTTGCAGTTCTTCAACCTGACCTTGCCGGTGCCAAGCAGTTTCTGTGCCGTTGCACGGTTCATGTTCTTTCCAATGCTCTCGAAATAGCGATTATTCTTCCAGAGTGCGAACTGGCAGCTTCGGCTGGAACAGAAAAATGCCTTCGCTTTTTCCTCCACGGAACTGCCGCAGACAGGGCATTTCCCGATGGCATTGGCTTCTTTCGACATCAGAACCTCAGAGTCACGAATGACCTCATAATTCTGAATCAGACCGGCAATCACATCTTTGATTTCGTCCATAAAGTCATTGCTGGCATATTCGCCTTTCTCAATAAGCAACAGCTTTTCTTCCCAATCCGCCGTCATGGATGGGGACTGAATCTGTTCGGGCATGACCGTCACCAGAGCCGTACCCTTATGGGTAGGAATCAGATGCTTTGTTTTCTTGTCGCCTTTACGCTCCAGGAAACCAATACGCACCAGTTTTTCGATGATACCAGCACGGGTCGCAGGTGTTCCCAGACCTTTGCGCTCTACCTCATCAGGCATTTCATCCGCACCGGCAGTTTCCATGCTCTGCAGGAGCGTATCTTCGGTATAGTGCTTCGGAGGAGAGGTTTTTCCTTCCTTAATCTCCGTGCTGATAACAGAAAGCGCATCACCAACCGAAACGGTCGGAAGTGCCTGTTCCTTTTCATCGGATTTTGCCGAACTGTTTTTCTTGGTCAGAGCTTTCCAACCATCTTGCAGGACGGTCTTTCCCTTGGCAGAAAATATAGCGCCGCCGCAGTCCAGTTCAATGACTGTCTCTGCGAATCGGTGCGGATCTCCGACAGCCACGCACAGTCGATTGGAAATCAGTTGCAGAATTGCAAGTTCACCCTTGGGGAGTTCACTCAGATTGCATTTCTGCAATTCTCTGGTAGGAATGATGGCATGGTGGTCTGTGACCTTTTTGTTATTCACAACCTGATCTGCATGAACTGGTACTTTCTCAACACCTTCCACGGGGAATGTGTTGAAAGCCAGATTTACAATATCAGGCAGGCTGTGTGCCATATCGTCAGTCAGGAACCTACTGTCGGTACGGGGATAAGTGACCAGTTTCTTTTCATAAAGGTTCTGGGTGTAGTCCAAGGTCTGCTGTGCCGTATAGCCCAGCACACGGTTGGCATCTCTCTGTAAACTGGTCAGATCATAGAGGGCAGGCGGCTTCTCCGTTTTCTCTTTACGCTCTGCCTTTGTGACAGTTACCGCAGAACAGGCTTTGCAGACTTCATCGGCTTCGGACTTCTGCTTAAAGCGTTCGCTTGATGCGGTAAACCCATCCAGTCCGATCTGAACTGTGTAGAAAGGTTCGGGCTTGAATGCGGCAATGGCAGCTTCACGCATTACCGCCATGGCAAGGGTGGGAGTCATGACTCGCCCAACATTCAGGGTCTGCCCATAAAGGGTTGAAAAAAGTCGAGTAGCGTTAATGCCAACAATCCAGTCGGCTCGCTCTCGACACAGTGCTGCTTCATACAAAGCATCATATTCAGTTCCAGACTTGAGATTTTCAAAGCCCTCCTTAATTGCCACATCTTCCATGGACGAAATCCAAAGTCGCTCAAACGGCTTTCTGCACCCGGCTTTATGGTACACCAATCGGAAGATCAGTTCGCCCTCACGACCAGCATCCGTTGCACACACAAGGCTTGCAACATCTTCTCTGTCCATGAGCTTTTTCAGGATACCGAACTGCTTCTTTGTACCGGAGGACACTTCATACTGCCAGTCCACGGGGAAGATCGGCAAGTCATTGTATGTCCATTTACTGTACTTGGCATCGTAGGCTTCGGGTTCAGCCAGTTCCACCAGATGACCGATACACCAACTGACAATATAGCCGTTACCTTCGATGTAGCCATCTTCACGCTTGGTTGCACCTAAGACCTTGGCAATGCTCTGTGCGACTGAGGGTTTCTCTGCCAATACTAATTTCATTTGCATCTGCTCCTTTCAAAAAAATAAGCAGCCACACACCGTAGTGCATGACTGCTATGTAGAAAATATATATTATTCATTTTACTGAAACAACAGCTCCAGCTGAATTTTGTAGACTATTTTGTATGAAAAAATAAACCTGTTGATGCCACCTTTGTCCGCACAGTTTCTTCGTATGCTATGTATAAAGCATCATCAAAAAAATCACTGTTGGAATCAAGCACAAATATCCTATCATCGGAAATAGTCTGTCGTGGAAAGGTATCAAAGATGCCAACACCCCAATTTTCGTTGTCATGCGATACCATCCCAATGCCATATCTACCGCAATAGACAACAATCTTTCCAATTACCTCCTCATTAGTAACACTTCCAAAATGCACTACATTACCTCGTCTTGTCAGAATTTCGGCAAATGCTAACAGTGGATGTGGATATACTTGTTCTAATTTTTTTGCCAAATCCCTGTCCTTGATAAACTCCATAAACAAAAGAAAATCCGACTGTAACAAATACGATTTTAATGGAATATACCTGCTTTGCTTATCAACATCTGTTACCAAATATATCTCTTGATAATTTGATTTTCTTACTGCCTCTGATAAACTGGGAAGAAATAATTGCTTAGCAATATCTTTCTCGTGGATATTTCTAAATGGGTTTTCTCTATCGTATATAATCAACATACAGCTTTCAGAAATTCTTGAACTGTACTTTTTTAGCTTTTTGTTTTTTACCATAATTGCATTTTCTAATGTTCGCACATAGTCAGGCATATTATATTTAGGCAAAAACAAAGCAGGCATCCTGACTGGTGAAAAACTTCTTGTTTGAGCATAATATTCTATCTCATGTACTTTAAGTTTTTTCTTATCGTCTTTGTGGCGATATTTCTGTTTCGTTAAAAGTTCATTAAGATAGGTTCCGTTTTTTATTCTTGCAGAAGTTCCATCATAATATAGTTCGGTAATCTCTACCCCATGTTCTAAACCTACACCATACTTAAGAATAAAATCCGGTTGTTCGCTTTCCTCAAAAGTTATTTCTGCTCCAAATACCTTTTTCAAAATTTGGATTTCAATTTCTTTTTTTCTTATATCATCACTCATTCAAGCTACACCTCACTATAGTAATGTTTACGATGATTATACTACACCAAAGACTAAATTGATAGACATCTGCTATGTAAAGGCAATCCGAAGATTGCCCCAGGCATCATGCCTGTTCATGGTTATACGGGTTCGTTGTCCTCATCTTCAGCGATGAAGTCCACATCATCGTCCTCGTTTTCCTCGCTGTAGCCGTAGTCCTCATCATCGTCTACATAGTCCGCATCAGGATCAGGCTTGGCTGCTTCTTTTTCCTTTTTCTTGTCCTGGATCTTCTTAAAGGCGAAGAAACCACCACCGCCGATCAGAGTCACAACAAGCAGAACGACAGGAAGCATATTAGTCTTAGGCTTCTCAGGTTCAGGCTCGACCACATCAGGCTCAGGCTCCGTCAAATCAGGTTCAGTCGCCACAGGGGTATCCTCCACAGGCTCGGTGTACTTGGCAGCTTCTTCCTCGCTCATCAGCATAAGCAGGTCAGCTTCATCCACCTGATTCAAGAAGTGGACGGTTTCGTTGCCCTCATCATCACGGTCGATGATGATATAAAAGTAGTTGCCGTTCTTTGTGACCGCAGTAATAAACTGCTTGCCGGATTTGTCGGCAGAGCCAACATCGTCAACCAGAGTCAGATTGCCGTCAGGAGTAAGGGCGGGTTCGCTTGTGTCCGTGTCCATGTTCTGCATAAAGGCACTCATAAACATCATAAGCAGAGCCATGTCCATTTCGCTGTTCTGTTCGGCTTTCTCAATCAGTTCCAGATAGTCGCTGTGAACATAGCCGTTCTTCTCAGGCACGGTGATCTGATACCAGTCGCCCTCAACACCGACAACCACGACTTCCTCGCCGGGGCGAAGCTGGTCGATGATCTCATAATTCATACCTGCGCCGGTACGCACATTCAAACGGGAACCATTCGTTACCACCTTACCGGTTCCCATGCTATCATCCTCGGCTTCCTCGGCATCGTAAGTCCATTCCTCACCGTTGAAAGAGAAAACCACCGTGCCATCCTCATTGACGGTCACGGTGTACGGAACTTCCTCGGAAGTCTGCTCCTCAGGAATGTTTTCTGCAATCTCCTTGGTTTCCTCGGTAGCTGTCGTTGCGCTCTCATCGGAGTAGGCAAACGCCGTAGTCGAAAAAGTGCCCACGCACATCACAAGTGCCAGCAATGCTGCACTGATTCTCTTAAATTTCATCTTGCATTTCCTCCTGTTCATTCATAGAATTGATAATCTCAGGCTTCGGAACCATATCAGCCGCAAACATACGGAGTAGTTCGGAAAGCTGATCGGGGGTAAGGTTCGCTGCGTGAACCAAATCCTGAATCTCGCTGTTTTCCGTTTCACGATACTTGCGTTCCAGTTCCTTAACCTTGTTGTCCCACTCGGTTCGCTTTCGGCGGGCTTTTTCAAGGTCAGCGCCAATCTTGTCTAACTTTACACTCAATAGAAATTCCTCCTTAGTTTCGGATTCTGCCGAAGCAGTAAAAATGCGACTGCCAGTAGCTCGTTTCGATAGAAGCGTAAGAAATCGGGTAGAGTAGGAAAGCGACGCCTTACCATATCACTATGGCAGGTTTGCGCAGACCCCTCACAGAACCGGGCGTGCACCTCTCAATGCACCCGGCTCGCCGTTGTATTGCTCGATTACATTTTTTCAAAATCCATGATGAATTTTTTGGTGGCAGTCACGACATACCACCAGAGTTTTTCTTCGTTTTGCAATCATAACTACTTCCCAAGGCTCTTTTTCTTTCAGATTTTTTACCTTGTTCACATGATGCACTTCATATTTTCTGTCTTTCCCCTCATAACCACATAATTCACAGCGATACGCTTTCAGTCTGCTGTCGATTGTAGTTCGCCCTTTTGCAATAATGGTAATGATGGTGGGTATCACATCGTTAAAGCGTTTTCCATCAATCTCATTAAATTTCGTAAGCTTGCGTACTTTCTTACCAGCTTTGGTTTCATAGGGAATACCCCAGCGTTTTGCACCAATGCGATATTTGTCATAAATTTTTGACAGCTTGCACCGATGTTTCCATGCTAAGGTTTTCAGACAGCTGTATTCCATCAGATAGCTAAAGTAGTTCAGACTTCGATAGTTACTCGCAAGGAAATAAAAATTACACAGACCACGGATTTCTGCATCGTAGGTTGTGACTATTTCCAAGTCTGTATTTCTCGTGAGGTCAACTCTTGCCACTGGCTCAAGTTTCCCATTATCGGTACGTTGTTTCACCGCACCTTTGTTAAAAAGGTACTTTTCCACTTTATCCTTGAGCGGAATCAGCAGCTCCACGGTATTGTTCATCGTTCTTTGTTTGCAGTTTTTCCACGGTTTGACCTGTTGGTCTCTGCGTACCCGCACATCATATCCGAGGAATCTGGCAGTTTCATTGCTGTGAGTAATAAGCGTTTTTTCTTGGCTGAGTTCCATTTTCAGCTCATTGCGGATAAATTCTGTGAGTTTCGCCTTAATCATTTCACAGTCTGCTTTACTCCCATTGACTGCAATTAAAAAATCATCAGCATATCGGACATATTTCAGCTTCTTGTCATTACAGAGCTTGGCAGGGGTTTTACGCAATTCCTTTCCAATCTCGATATAATAGGCAATTAGCCTGTTTCGTTCCTCGCCATCATTGCGCCGTTCAATCTTTTTCTTTGTGTTTGCTCTTTTTTGCTGTAGTGCCTTGTATTCTGGCGTTAGCGTGTATGGTGTGTTGGAATCAAACGACTTTTTCAGATTTTCCACAAACTTGTCCAATTCGTTCAGATAGATATTGGCAAGGATAGGTGACAGGATGCCACCCTGTGGGCAACCGCTGTAAGTTCCATGATATTTCCAATCTTCCATATATCCAGCTTTAAGAAACAGTCGGATCAGATTGATAAATCTGGCATCTTTGATTTTCCTGCTGATAATTGTTATTAACACCGAATGGTCGATGTTATCAAAGCAACCTTTAATATCGCCCTCAACAAACCATTTCGCACCGACAAACTCATGCTTAATCTGCGTAAGTGCCGTGTGACAACTTCTGTTCGGGCGAAATCCGTGGGAATAGTCTGAAAAGACAGGTTCATATATCGCCTGTAAAACCATACGAATGACGTCCTGCACAAGTTTATCTGTGAAAGTCGGCAATCCTAAAGGACGCATTTTTCCATTCTTTTTCTTGATATAGGTACGTCTTACTGGTTTCGGCTCATACGTTCCGTTTTTCAACGCTTCAATTATCTGGTTTACCTTATCTTCGCTGAATCCGTCTGCCGTATCATCATCAACACCTCTTGTCCCAGCGCCATTGTTAGCGTAGAGATTTTGAAATGTTACATAATAGATATCTGGACGGAGCAGATACCGAAAGAGTTTGGTAAACACTTCATCATGGTTATTTTTTGAATTTTCCTGTAATCTTGTTAAAATCTCGATTGTTGGTTTCATTCGAGGTTTTCCTCCCTAATCAATTTTGATTTTAATACGCTCAAACTGTCCTCCTTCGCCATGTGAACAGCTCTCCTGTTCTCGGACTACTACGAGGACTCCGTTGCCTTGTCAGATTTTCAGTGTCATCTCCCTTGGCGCTGCCTTGGGATTTATCACGTTTACACGCATTACACATAGTTTTTTCAAACATTCTGATTTAGGCAATCCCCAGTTTGCGAAAGTAGTAGGCAAATGTGAATTGTCGGAGTGTGCTTTCGTTCCTTTAAGACTGGTTCTCCAGCTTGCTGTGCGTAATTTTTGATAACTTATAAAAGGGCAACCCTCTTTTATACTGTCCGCACCATAGGTTTCAGGTAAATTTCCTACGTCCACACTGAACAGAAGCTCGGAACTCGCATTCAACAAACGCAGTTTCATCCTCATATTCACTTACTCTTGCAGTTCAGTCGCACCCGATTACCTTTAGGTGACTTACCGCTTTCCTGCCATGCTATGTTCCCGTTACAGCTTTCGCCTCATCGGTAAGGCAGGTGAGTTCCCGTGTTATCTACGGGGTAGTGCCTTAAATTCATTCCTCCTTTCAAACTACTTCTACTTTCGCCCTTGCTGGGCGCACATTTCCGCAATGAATCATCATTCCATTACCCACATAGATACCGACGTGCGATGCACCAGAGGTATCATAAGTGCCTTGGAAGAAAATCAGATCTCCCGGCTTTGCGGAGCTACGAGGGATAATGTCACATACACCCATCAGCCCGTTTGCGGTCAGTCTGCCAACACTCCAGCCGTTGCCACAGTTGTTAATAACCCATGACACGAAACCGGAACAGTCAAAGGAAGTGGATGGGCTGCTTCCACCCCACACATACGGGTATCCCAGATACTTTTCTGCTTCTCGAATCATATTGGCAAATCGTGTGTCCGTCAGAGCTTCGCCCGGAATGTCATAGTCGGTGTACTCACCGGTGACAGCGTAGATGTCATCCCCGAAAATGTCGGGTCTGTTGCCGCTTGTCTGGAGCAATACTGCGTAACGCTCCATTTCATCCTCAGACATACCGGAACTGCCGATCACTCGGTTCAGACCTTTGTTTTCCAGTTTCACATTCAGGATATAATACTCATACTCAACCTCAACTTCGTACTCATATTCCTCCGTCGTGGTCTCGCCGGTTTCCGGGTCTGTGGATGTCGAAGTGCCGGTACGGGTCTCTGTGCGGGTTCGGATTTCCACTTCTTCCGTCAGGGTCAGCTCGTACTGCTGATTGAACAACCATTGAAGCGTACTTTGCACTTCCTCACGGGTGTAATCCTCAAACTTCACCGTGAGATATGCCGCAAGCTCATAGGGATTGTGGTTGATCTCATCAAGGTCGTAACGGTATTCGTCATAACCGCTGTGCGTTCGTTCGATGTTGCTGATCTGACTTCTCAAAGCAGCTTCCAACGCCTTGTAATCATTCTCAGCCCCGATAATGTCCTCGTCTTTTGCTGTAAAGGATGTTCCCAGAATGACCTGTGTGCCGCCCTGGAACATGGCAGCGCAGGAGGAGAACATACTGGACACAATCAGAAAAAGCAGACCCGCCGCCAGAACAAGGAGAATCATCTTGGAATGTGTTGTACAAAACTCCATGGCTTTCTCTGTGATTGTCCGAGTTCCCTGGGCTGCTTTTTTTGCACCCTTGGCAGCTGTTGTTTTCGCCGTGCCGTTACCGGCTTTGGAAGCGGCGTATTCCTTCTTAATTACCTGTTTCTGCCGCCATCGGGAGAAAGGATTGGAACCTGCATCGGGATGATCCTTTTTGAACTTCTCATAAAGGGCATCGACATTGGCTTTATCCGACTTCTGAACCAACTTATCCGCTTTGTCATGGGCTTTCAGCTTGCGACTGTAAACGGCATGATCGACAGTGTAGGCAGTGGATTCCACTGCCTTTGTCGTTTCCTGTGCGGATTGAACACCGACATTATCATCTTCATACTCAGATACCGCCCGATGCACTTTGGATGTGAGCGTCACAGCCGTACCACGGGTGGCAAACTGTTTTGCCGAAGATGGACGATCCACAGCCACGCTGTTGTCTGCCTTGCCGAAACGGAGCTTTGCCTTCCGGGAACCGGCGGCATCCGTTTCCTGACGCAACTTGGTTGCCTTCTTTTTGGAAGTCAGCTTATCTACCGCTTTTTCAGCCTTATCAGCCGCCCTGTCCGCACGGTCAGCGGCTTTCTTCACACGGGAATCTGAGAGGTCATCTTCGGTGAATCGGAGCCGGGTCGGTTTCTTCGCCATACCTTACGCCTCCTTTTCAGCCACCACCTCATGCAATTTCGTGGTCATAATGCGGTAGAGTTCTGTATCGGTCGGGAACCGGTCAATAAACGGCAGAATAACATTGCCATAGAACAGAAGTCCTTCGCCCTCGCCGGAATTGGTCACATAGGACAGCTGGTGGGGAGAGATATTCAGCCGCTTCGCCAGAATCCCTCTGTCCTCACTCGCCTGATTCAACATATAGATGAAGTCCGAGTTTTCGAGGATGTTGGCAATCTCCGGGGAACGAAGCAGGTCTTTGACATTCTGCGTTATACCGGTGGGCAAGCCGCCCCATTTACGGAATCGCTTCCAGATTTCTACGGAATAGGTTGCTGTCTGCTCCTCCTTCAAAAGCAGATGGAACTCGTCAATGTAGTATCTGGTAGATTTACCGGCACTTCGATTGGCTGTCACACGACCCCACACCTGATCCTGAACAATCAGCATACCGATTTTCTTCAACTGATTGCCAAGTTCTTTAATGTCGAAGCAGACCAGACGGTTCTGAATATCTACATTGGTTCTGTTGTTAAACAGCTTCAAGGAACCCTTAACATAGATTTCCAGCGCAGTTGCTACATGGTGGGCTTCTTTCTCGTCCTGTTTCAAAAGTGCATTATACAAATCCTCAAGGATTGGCATATTTTCAGGAACAGGATTGTCAAAATACTTCTGGTAAATCTGATGCACACAACGGTCGATTACGGTCTTTTCGATAGGCTGCAAGCCATCCTTACTGCCCATAATCAACTCGCAGAGGGAAAGGATGAAGTCTGCTTTCAGAGCAACCGGGTTATCGTCCTCGGAGTAATTGATATTGATGTCCATCGGATTGATATAGTTGGTGCTGGAAGAACTGATTTTGATTACCTGACCTTCAAACTTGTGAACCAGCGCCGCATATTCTGCTTCCGGGTCGCAGATGATAATGTCATCATCCGTCACAAGGAACGCATTGGTGATCTCACGCTTTGCGGAGAAGGACTTACCGGAACCAGGAGTACCAAGGATAAGTCCGTTAGGGTTCTTCAGCTTCTTTCTGTCCACCATGATAAGGTTGTTGGAAAGAGCGTTCAGACCGTAATACAGACTTTCGGGACCGTTCTGGAACAGCTCCTGCGTGGTGAAAGGCACAAAAATAGCCGTGGAACTTGTAGTCAGACCACGACGAATCTCGATTAAATTCTGTGCCAGCGGCAGGCTGCTCATCAGTCCCTGTTCCTGCTGAAAATCCAGTCGGCGCAGATTACAGTTGTGCTTCTGGGCGATACTCTGTGCCTGGAACACATTGTTTTCCAGCTCCTGTTCGGTGCGCCCGGTGTTCATCACAAGGAAGGTCAGCATGAACATTCGCTCGTTCTGGCTCTGCAATTCTTTCAGAAGTGCTTTCGCATCTTTGCCGTAGGTGGCAAGGTCAGAAGGTATAATGTCCATGTCGTAGCCGGAACGAACTGCCTTTTTCTGCTCCTCAATCTTGGAACGATCAAGCTCCGTAATGGTACGCTTAATGGTCTTGATTGCCGCCGTCTGGTCAACCGACTGGATGTGCATGGTCACGATCTGGCTGGATTCCATATCCAGAAAGTCTGCGAGCATACGGTCGGAAAGGTCAGAAGCGATAATTTGCAGATAGGACATCGAACCGTAGATGCTGCCCATCTGGAAGGTGCGACTGTTCTTAAAGGCAAACGCTGTCGGCGCAATAAAATCCTTTACGGACAGCCCGGACTCCACAAGATACTTCCAGTCAAAGAAGAACTTATCATTGTCACCCATGTGGAACATGGAGTGCATCAGACGAAGCCGTTCCTTGCCGTTCATCGTGGATGCCATCACACCCAAACGACGGAAATTGTTGAGCAGGTCATTTTCGATATGGTTCAGTCTCGGTTTTGCCTGACGCATGGACTCCGCTTCGATGCCAAAGGTCAGGTATTTGGTCTTTGTCAGACCGTTATTGCCCTGCGACAGCTGCTTTTTCAGAATCTGACTGTATTCAGCACGGGAGGAATTGAAATTGTCCTTTCGGAACGGGATACGGATGCTCTTTTCAAAGCTCTCTGCATCGGTACTCATATTCATAAAGGACAGCTCAAACTGCACAGAGCTGTCGAAGAAGTTCAGGAAACTGCACCATTCATCGAAAATGGCGGTTTTATCCTCCTGCTGTGCCAGCTGATAGTTGATGTCCTGAAACTGAATGGTCTTGGTGTAGTAGCTGTCTGTGACCCGGCAGATACCGTCTGGGAACATTCTCTGGAAAGGAATGGACTGCTGGGCGGTCTGGGGAATCCCATTGTCTTTCTTCGCCCGTTCTACAACAGCCTTAATTTCTCTCTGCTGCTTTCGATTCAGATTTGCAGGCATCTTTACTTCTCTTGCCTGCGGTTTCTTCTTGAAAAACAATTCTCTCGACCTCCTTTTTAAGTTGGTTCTGACGCATCAGTGCGTCGTAGTAGTTATTCGTCTGATAAGGTCGAACCTTGGGACGAATGAATTTTGCCTGAATGAAGTGTCCTGCAATGACTTCCAGCGGCTGACCGTCTTTCTCGTACATAGCCAGAAAGAACAGGGGGAGCATAACGATCATCATGGTCAGTGCCGCAAGACTCACATTTCCGGTTTCTTTGACCAGAAAGAAAACCGGCACTCCGATGAGTGCCGCAGAACCAAAGCAGATCAACTGCCGTTTTGTCAGATTGAAGAACACCTTTGTTTTTACCCTCGTCAGGTCACGAGGTACGGGGATATATGCTGCCAACTATTTCACCTCCATTTCTGGCAGTTCCACACTATCGGGAGCTTCATTTCCCCAGACATCCCACCCATCGGTTTTTTGTCTGGCGAACAATTCAATCCGTGGAACATCGCCCATGAGAGCCACAATGCGGTCTCTGGTTTCGTCGGGTTTCTTGCTGTGCTGTTCAATGGGAGACATGATAATCTGGTGGACTGATTTGGACTGTCGTTTGGGACTGCCTTTTGTAGCAATAATGCAAAGCTCCGCATTTGCTCTTGTCCAGTAACCCATGCTCCAGAACAAGGAGGGAGTTTTCTTGTTCTGCTTGACCCAGACAAAGGCGACACTTTTATAGGTGAAGCCCCATGACTCCACCACATCCCACGCTTCACGAAGCAGAGGGAATGTGATCCACATGAACAAGGCGCAGTCTTTATCAGCCAATTCCCCAACCGGAAGTGCCTTAATATCTTCAAGGCTCATGGTGGAATAATGGCTTTCTGCACTACGACCGTTGCCTTTCTGACTCCAGGCACGGTATGCCCATGGAGGGTCGGCATAAATGACATTGTATTTCTTCATACCGACCTCCTTAATGGGCTGAGAACACACCCTTGGCGAGTGAGCCTGTCTTGAACAGAGTGAAGCAAAGCAGAACCGTGTAGCCCATGACACCCCAGATGGATGCAATAATATCGTCGCTGAACGCCACCGACTGCACCAGCACCGCATAGATACCGACACAAATCATAATCAGGAAGCCCTGGAACCCGATCGCAAAGAGTGACCTCAGATAATTCTGTCCAATGCTGCTCTGTTCTCTGTTCCCAAAGGTGGCAAAGGGAATAGGGGCAAGGCTGACCATGAGTAGGGTAAGAACCCGGTGCCTTGCCATATCACTATGACAGGTTTCCGAGAACTCCCCTCCGAACCGGACTTACACCTCTCGATGTATCCGGCTCTCCAGATGTCAGTCTAATTTCCCTGCGTGTAACTTATCGTGACAGTCAATACAGAGTGCCATTGTCTTGCGCCTGCGCCCAATCATGGCGATTTCCCATTGTTTTCTGCCACTTAAATCTTTGAGTTTTCGTACATGGTGTATTTCGAGCGGTACATTCTCTGCGCCGCACCACTCGCATTTGTTCGCTTGTAGCCTTTTAATCAGGCTGTTGCGCCCATAGTTCTCAACTACTCTTGCTACTATATCGGGATTGCCGCTTTCCACTTTGGTATTCCGGCAAAAACCGTTGTTGTAGAACAGCACTTTACCCACTTTGCCATTTTTCTTCGGATACTCCACAACAAAATCTTTCCCTTGACGGTACTTGCGGATAATTTTGCTAATTCGTGTCCGATACTTTCCGGCAAAAGTTTTGAGCATACTGTATCTCATTACATAGTAAAAGTTGTTGAGTACGGTCACGTTATTTGCGAGCCGATAGTAGTTGTACAATCCACGGATTTCTGCATTGTATTGGTTTAGGATTTCCAAATCGTCCAGATGCAACAGGCGAGTGCGCCGGACCGGCTCCCAAACCTCCTTATTTCCATTCTGCGTATCGTATTTGATTTTGAGGGCATTGTAAGATAATAGTCGTTTAACCCATTTGTCATGGGGAACATAGAGCAGGACTTTTCCGTTGTTTACTCGTCTGGTAGCTCCCGTTTTGGTCTTTTTGTTATATTCGCCTTTGGCGATTGTGACCTCGTATCCCAAGAACTTTGCAAAGTCATGCCCGTGGGTAATCAATGTTTTTTCTTCGGACATTTCCAGATGAAGTTTTTCCCGGATAAAACATCCTACCTCTTGTTTTACTTGTTCCGTGTCCTCCTTACTGCCGATAACTCCTATTAGAAAATCATCCGCATATCGGACATAGCAAATCCTTTTATAGCTGTCGTCCATCTGGTCACTATACGGTATAGATTTCAGACTACGCCGCAGTTCCCGGATTTCTGCAATTAAGCCCTCTTTTTCTTCCTCGCTCATTTTAGAGAGATTTCTTTTAAGCCTTTGCTCTTTTCCCCGGCAGACATCTAACTTCTTCTTGAACGCAGGATTGATTTTACGGCGGTTTCCGCAGTTGAATTTCTCTGCGTATTCTGCCATATAGCTGTCCAGTTCGTTCATATAGATGTTTGCAAGGATGGGGCTGATGATAGAGCCTTGCGGAGTGCCGGAGTAAGTATTGTGGTAGTTCCAGTCCTCCATATATCCAGCTTTCAGGAATTTCCAGAGCAGACCGATGAAATGTTCGTCTGCAATCCGCTTCCGCAGAATAGCAATCAGTACATGATGGTCTACATTGTCAAAACAGCCCTTTATATCCCCCTCAACGAACCACTTTGTTCCCGTGAAATATTTCTGCACATATTTGAGTGCCGTGTGGCAGCTCCTGTTCATGCGGAAACCGTGGGAGTAGTCGCTAAAGGTTGGCTCATAAATGCTCTCTAAGATGAGCCGTACCACCTCCTGTATCAGTTTATCGTCGAATGACGGTATTCCCAGAGGACGCATTTTTCCGTTGGATTTCGGGATATACGTTCTCCTTGCTGGGTTTGGCTGGTAGCTGAAATCCCGCATTTTTTCAATGAGGGTGTTTATCCTTGCCATTCCCATACCGTCGATAGTTCTGCCGTCTGTTCCGGCTGTCATATTGCCTGGTTTTGCCTGTATCCGCTGATATGCCAGCAGATAGAATTGTGGATTGTACAGGTTGCGGTATAACCGCTCGTACTTGTAACTCTTGTTACACGCCTTGGATTTCAGGCTTTCCAACACATTTTCAGGACTTCTCATAATGCCTCACGCACCTTTCCTTTTTATGAATTGGGTGACATCCTGCCTCCCTTCGCCATGCGGACGGCTTTCCCGTCCTCGGACTACTACGGAGGCTCCGTTGCCATGCCGGATATTCAGCGTCATCTTTCTTGGGTTTTTACCCCTTGAAATTTTTCACCTTGCGGCATTACGCATAGCCGGATAGTTCCGGCGTTCCGGTTTAGGCAATCTCCAGTTAGACACTTTGGGAAAAGCGTATTGTGATGTCGGAGTGGGTTTTCGTCCTTTTCCGCTTACTGCGGCTGGCTGTCATAAGTATCATGCGGTCTGCGTTTACCTGTCACATTCCGCTATGACATACGGCGAATACAACCATCCTGCGCCGCCGGGTCGAGTATCCCGCCTCGGACTACCCTTAAAGCAGTTTAGCCTTGTTCCTCATTCACAATGTTGCGTCTTGCCGCTCAGTCGTGGGTAGATGGTTTCCCCAACTTGCGATTTTTCCGATACGCTATTGTCCCCCTTATGGTTTCCCTCCGGGGTAAATCGGATGACGCTAAAGTGACGTTTTTCACGTCTTTGATACTTTTCTTTACCGGCTTGCCAAAGCCGGATTCCCAAAATGTCCGCGTACCACTCTCGGATGAAAAGCGGCACTTCTGGACGCGCGATAAATCTCAATCATACGTCCGTAGACAATGACGAAGATCACGATTGCCAATGCCGACATTGTGACCTGGACAATCAGGGATTGCAGGAACAGTCCCAATAGAGGACCGAGATCCATTGCCATCAGCGTATCTTCCATCGTTTCCAGCGCCGCCGCATCTATGGCGGTGTCTCCCGCAATGATACCGGCACTGGCATTGATAACGTGCTGTGCCACATCGAACACAGCCATTGTGATATTGAATGTGTTTGTGATTAACATGACCGCAACGAAGGTCTTGAACACCCACTTGAAAAAAATCCATGTCTCAAAATTTGCCAGATTGTTGTGGTCGATAATCATTTGAATTAGCTCGTAACAGGCGATAAAGGTCAGTATCAAACCTGCTATCGGGATAATCACTGACTCGGAGATGTTGCGTACCATGGCAAAGACACCCGGCGAGAAATTCGCCGGGGTCATGCCAACGGAGGTTGCTATCTCGCCAACCTGGTTGTTGACGGACTCAAACATCCCCGACAGATTTCCCATAATAGCTGAAACGAGCATTTCTTTCAGCCAGTCTGTGATCTGTTGGAGTATGCTGTCCAAAGGCGATTACCTCCTTTTTACGGATTAACCAAAGAGACCGGAAAGCAGGGGTACAAGGGTCGTGCCGATGAGGGCAACACCGCCGCCTGCCATGAGCTGCTTCATGCCCTGGGACTTTGCGCCGGGGTTATCGTTGCCGTAGCCTTCCAGAAGATTGATAGCTCCCCAGATGCCGAGACCTGCGCCGAGGGCGATAACGAGGGTCTGAAGAACAGTTACTGCGCTGTTGAAAAATTCCATATAGTTTCCTCCTGAGATTTGAATTTGATTTTGAAATGAGAAAAGCCCTCCGAGTACCGGCAAGCCGGTCGGAGGGCAGAGACATGGCAGCTATTCAGTTACAATCATATTTATCACCACCACCTTTCTTGGCAAAAAGAAAAGCCCTGACCGAAGTTAAACTTCACTCAGAGCGAAATCCTTGTAGACTATTTCATTTTTACTGCGTTTTCTGCCCACATTCTCCGTAGGAGCAAGATCAGGGTAGGTTGCCTGCACCTTCTGTCTGCTTCTGCGGACAGTCTCAAACCCCGGAAAACTGCGTCTGTCCAGCTCCTTCAAAAATACGGGAACCGTCATGGCATGAATGTCGATACCACGCAGACCGGAATAGTGTTCCAGTACCTTCAGGTACAAATGATTGTCGGTATTTCTTGCCTTGTGGTCATGTTCCAGAATGTTCTTGACCAGGGCAGATACTGTTTTCAGATTATCCAAGTGCAAACCTCCTTCGTTAATCGGCATCAACGACTATAAACGCATCATCTGCCTTTAATCTCAATCTGCGACTCAGGAACTGCTCAATGTTGAACTCGTTCTTTTTGTCGTAGTCTGATGTGTACTTATAATTGGGATGCTGTGTCAGGTCGTACTTATCTGACAGAAACGGTCTCACACCACGCAGCTGCAAGATACACTTGCCGCCGTCCAGAACAGCCAGCTCATCCACAGTAGCAAGGTCTTTCCCCAGCTTCTGATAGTTCATACCGTAGGACGGGCTGTTACCTCTGGTGTTGGAGGTGTTGTAGGTGTCGATGGTTTCTTTCCCAAGTGCCTGATTCAGCTCTTTCAGTGTGGTCGGCTCAGAACCGCCAAGGAAAATACGGGAGTCCATATTTCCGATGATGGTATCTGAGTTGTCCTTGTAAATAGCTTTCAGCTGAGACTGTGCCTGAAGGACAAGGCAGGCAGATATTTCTCGGCTTCGGATGGTCGCAACCAGCTTTTCCAGATTGGGAATCTGCCCGATATTTGCCGCTTCGTCAATCAGACAGCGCACATGAACCGGCAGTCTGCCGCCATACACATCATCCGCTTTCTCACAGAGCAGATTGAACAGCTGAGTATAAATCATAGAGATCAGGAAATTGAATGTCGCATCCGTGTCCGACATAATCAGAAACAGTGCAGTTTTCTTATCTCCAAGAGTATCCAACTGCAATTCGTCATAGGCTGTAATATCCCGGACTTCCTGAATATCGAACGGAGCCAGTCTCGCACCGCAGGAAATCAGAATACTCTTTGCTGTCTTGCCAGCAGCCAGCTTGTACTTCTTATACTGGCGAACTGCAAAATGATTTGGCTTTTTCTTTTCCAGAGCTTCAAACATCAGATCAACTGGATTCTGGAACTCCTCATCGTCCTCACGCACCTCCATTGCGTTTAAGAACTCAATCAGAGTAGAGAAGTTCTGTTCCTCCACCGGTGCTTCATAGTGGATATAGCCAATCAGGGCGCAATACAGAAGGGTTTCTGCTTTCGTCCAGAACTCGTCACCGGCTTTTCCGTCCCCTTTGGTGTTGGCAATCAGCGTTGTCACCAGTTTCAGAATGTCTTTTTCTGAATGGATATAGGCGAACGGATTGTAGTGCATCGACTTTCTAAAGTTGATGGTATTAAAAATCTTGATGTTATAGCCATGCTTCAACAGGGCATTGCCACACTCAATGACAATGCTGCCTTTCGGGTCTGTAACCACATAGCTGGAGTGCATCTGGAGAAGATTCGGTTTCAGCCAGAACCTTGTCTTTCCTGAACCTGAACCACCGATAATCAGAACATTCTTGTTTCTGGCATTGGCAGGATTCTTCGGCCTGTTGGACATCATCAGCCGTTCCGTTTTCGTCAGGATGATGTTGTCCTCAAACTTTGGAGCAGTGAACGGCTCAATGTCTTTTGCCGTTCCCCACCGGGCAGAGCCATACTCCACATTATGCCGGTACTTCTTTGCGTTCTTGCTTTTCAGATAAACCGCAAGCCGAAGCCCTGCGCCACAGGCTATTCCCACCAGTAAATCCAATGGGTAAAGGCTGGGGAGTGGATTGCCCAAAGCAACCGGCAGGGTATTAAAAAAGCCGAGGATTTTTGCAGAAGAATCTGCACCCTCAGCCAATCGCCACGCTTCTCCGAAATTTGTTGCAAACAATCCCACCAGAATATACGGGATGTTCAGAATCAGGAGCTTTTTCAACTTGCTTTTGTCCATCACAAATCACGCTCCTGTCTCTTTTCCCGAACCTTCTTGGGAATCGCTGCTACCATCTCTTTGAATTTCTTCAGCTGTGCCAGAACGCTCGGTTTCTTATCCTTCGTCAGTGACCTTGCCTGATGTTCCTTGCAGATAGCATCCAGGGCATCGGCATCCTTGGAACGGACAAAGACCAGATAACGGGGAGGATCAACGGACTTATCTTTTCTTACGGCAAAGTCCACGCCGTATTTTTTGGCGAGCCTTTCAAAATCTTTAATGCCGCTTTTGTCGATCTCGACATTGGTGGCACCCTGATTCTGCCCCAGCAGCTGCTTCACAGATTGTTTTCCATGAACAGCCGGGTCTCTGACTTTCTGCGCCTTAACTTTTTCCCGGTGCTGTAAATACTTGCGAATACCGGCGACGATAGTTCGTCCCGTCAGCCTGGTTGTACTGATAGCGAGATTTATCGTCCTGTTTTCAACTTCTTCCTGCATAAATCATCACCTCCTGCAAAAAGCAGAGTGACATCATCGTGCCATATCTCTGCGGTCGTAATACAGATTTCCTCTGGCAACATTTGCATGGCTTATAATCTTGATGTTACCGGCTTTCTGGTTGTCCAGAGCTTTCTCATACCCGGCTTCACTCAGATACAGGCGATTTCTTTCACCTTTCCAGCCAACAGGGGATTCATTGGTCAGTACATCAAAGATAATCATGTGCTTTGTGTTTTCGTCAAAGCGAGCCAAGTCCAGATAGGTGTGTCCCTTGTATTCCTTTGCACCATCAAGAATGCGGCGGCGCTCCATCAGATCCGCAATGGTTGAACTTCTTTTCTCCATAGCCCCTCCTTAAAGCGAATCTCTGTCGGGGCTGCTCTTATGCGGAATGGGAGCTTCTTTGGCAGGCGCATCGACTTTCTTCACCTTCTCATCAGGCAAAGGCATAGCCATGATACTGCGACCCATACGGACAAACATTTCAGGCTGATGAAAGTGTTCTTCGTACTTCTTCATCAGTTCCGGGGAAAGGGAACTGAAATCTTCCTCGCCCAGACCGACCACCAGAAAATCTCCGGCGATGATGTCGTACATATTGCCATCCTCATCACGCAAGGCACGGTTCAGGTCTTTACCCACCATTTTTCCTTCCTCATCCATGATGAGAGCAACAGGATCTTCGTAAGGGTAAACAGCCTGAATGTCACCGCCCACGGCTTTCTGCAAGTCCTCCAACTCACAGCCAATCTGCACGGGCTGGGGATACATATTAGGACGAACCAAAAGCACATCCATCAAAGGAGCTTGTTCTTTCTGAATTTCTCGCTCCGCCTGAGTACCGAACTCTACGCCGGTGAAGTTCTCGGCATCCAGAATATACTCGGAATTGTAGTAGGCTGCTTTTACCTGTTCTTCCGCTGCATCACGATTTTCAGCCTGCACCGTGACCGTCTTTTCCAAGGTCTCGGTGATTTTTACATCATATTCTTTCAAGTTGCGTTACCTCCATTTCTTTGAAAATAAGAAAAGCGACCATCCATGAACCCGTTACAGTTCATAAATAGTCGCTTCATGCTCCCACTGAGATACACACATAGATTCCAGTTCTTCGATCAGTTCTTCAGGAGTAAAGAACAGGTCATCTCTGCTTTCGACCAGTTTCTTGAGCACACGATAGTCGGAGGTATAACCCGTATCATCCGGGCCGACAAACATGGTCACACATCGAACGATCGCAAAACTCATGTCCTCCATGAGCCACAGTTCAGTTTCGTACATGATCTTGGCACAGTCCAAAACGGCCTGATCCACATCTGAGATAATCAGACAGGCTCTCTGCCCGAAAAGTTCCAGACCTCGATAGTCAAAAGACTTATCGTAACCACCCTTAACGGAATACTGATATACAGTCTGCATAGCTCCTCTCAGAGCGATACACACCTCAGGCATACAAAGCCCACCGGCATAGCCGATTTCTTCCTCATCATAACCCTTATAGTCGGTGGGTTCAAAAAGTTCAAACAACCAGTCGATTGCTTTGCTCATTTCCTTTTCACTAAACATCGGTTATCACCTTACCTTTCCATAGATTTTTCTCTTTTCTTTTGCCATTGTTCGAGCAGCTGAATGATTTTATCTTCCATCTGCTTGTTGGTGTAGGACTTGGGGAAATACTTTCTCAGGGCATCGGTTTTGAAAGTAACCTTGCCCTGTTCCTCCTTTTTGATCTCATTCATAATGTCGCACATAGCGTCCAGAGTACACTCGCCCTCCTGTGCGAGTTTTTTAATTCGCTGAGCCTGAGAAAGAGAAGGGGTAGTCTGGGCATAGTCCATAGCAGAAAGAAAATCCTGCTGTTCTTCTCTCGCCAGATAGGAGAGTTCCACCGCAGGATTGAACTTGAGTTGTCCGTTATCCACCATATCCAACAGTTCAGGGATAAGCTCCGTCAGACGGATATATCGCTGAACCTGTCTGCCGCTTTCACCACTATCAGCACCGACTAAATCAGCGGCTTCCAACTTCCCGACAACTTGTCGGGAAGTTAAATCCGACCTTGCACCTTGATGTCTAAGGGCATCCAGTTTCATGCTGTACGCATACGCTCGTTCACTTGGCAAAATGGATTCCCTCTGTAAATTGGCATCGACCATCAAAATAATGGCGGCATCATCATCCAAATCACGAACAATAACCGGCATGGTCTCTTTGCCCGCAAGTTCAGATGCACGATGCCGCCTGTGACCGGAAATGATTTCATATCCACCGTCAGGGTCGGGACGAACAATGGCTGGTGTGAGAACACCAAAATCTCGGACACTCTCTGCCGTTTTCATCATTTCCTCATCGTCCACCACACGGAACGGGTGTCCCTCAAAGGGGTGTAATTCAGAAAGGGGAATTTCCTGCACACGTTCCTGCTGGGCTTCAGCTCGTGACTGGTCAGTAGAGAAAATATCATCGTACCCCTTCAAGCTGATGTTTGCGCCTTTTTTCTGCATTGTTCAACACCTCCTTCGTCAGAACTTTATAGGCTTCTGCAACTTTACCTTTGGGATCGTGCTTAAAGATACTGGTTCCTTCGGCACTGATTTCCTCCGCACGGACAGAACGTGGAATATCCGTCTTGTAGACTTTCAGCCTATCGCCGTAGTTCTCACGGATAAGATTACTGATGTCCTTGGAGTAATTGGTTCTGCTGTCCACCATCGTCAGAAGAATACCTTCAATCCTCAACTTCGGATTGATTTGTCTTTTGACCTTATTGACGGTTTCAAGCAACTGCTCCAAACCTTTTGCAGGAAGATACGCCGCCTGAACAGGTATCAGCACATTGTCGGCAGCTGCCAACGCATTGACGGTCAGCATACCCAGAGAGGGCATACAGTCCAGAAGAATGAAATCATAATTCTGTTTGACCGTATCCAGATACTGTCGAAGAATGGTTTCTCGACTCATGGCGTTTACCAAGGAAACCTCCAAACCCGACAGTTCGATATTGGCTGGCATATAGTCCACCCCCTCAGGATGAGTGCGAATCCCTTCGCCGGGAGTGATAGGCTTTTCCGTGATGATTTTTCCCATCATATCGGAAAGAGTAGGAGTCAATTCATCAGGATACGGATTGCCCAGACTGACGGTAAGTGAAGCCTGCGGGTCTGTATCTACCAACAGAACTCTTTTACCCTCCATAGCCAAACCGACACCCAGGTTCTCGCAGGTGGTTGTTTTACCCGTACCACCTTTCTGGTTGACTACTGCAATGACTGTTGCTTTTTTCGACAATTTTCGTCACCTCGCTTTCTGTATTGGATTTTCTGCACAGTTACCACCTCCCTCCAAGTTTTCCCGAAGCCATGTCATGCCTTACCTGTGCATCGTAGTGGGCATCTATGGTGTACGGGGCATTGTATATCGAAGCAAGTAGATACTGCTTGATATTGCGAACCTCGGTTGTGTTCTCTTTGAAGCGGTCCATAACAAACCTGATGTGTTCAGAATCCAGTTTCATAAAGGTGCTTCGGACTATCTCAACCGGCTTATCATCGCTGGCTATTCGTATTTGCTTGCGGTTACTGCACATAACCTCAACAATCAAGTGCAAAATCAATTCAATGATTTGATGGTCGTGTGGAAAATCCATCTTCAGATACTCCACATAGAGCGTTTCGTAGAAATACTGATAATATCTTTTGAACTCATCTGTTCCATCAGCTTCCTGTCCGTGAAAATCGGAAGAAAGGAAAGGATCAGTATCACTAAATTCAGTATCTTTAATATCAGTATTATTACATTGTGATTTTGGAGGTTCTGGAGTTGTGATTTTCATTGCTCCAGAATTGTGATTTTCACAATTCAAGAGTTGTGAATCCACAGCAGAAATAAAATTCTTCACATAGATCAGATTGGGTTTTCCCAAGCCCTGACGCTTTCTCTCGATTAAGCCTGCTTTCTTTTCAAGTTCACTCAATAACTTGATGGCCTTTTGTTCGGCACAGTTCAAAGCAGACTTAGCTTCGTCGATTGTGAAGATGATATATACTCGACCGTTTTCATCTATCCAACCATTCCTGGCTGACAAACTCATACGATCAAGCAATATCCCGTACAGCATTTTTGCATCTGCTGAGATATTCCAGAATCTTTCATTCGTGAACAGCACCTTCGGCACTCGGTAGAATGTGAATAAATCAGATTGCTGACCGTAGAAGTAATCATACATTTCTCATTTTCACCACCTCTTTCTGCGGGAAATATTCTTTTTCCAGAGGGGAGTTGCGTAATGTCGTGTCTTTTAATCCATACGGACAGCGAACAAAGTAACAGGAACGATACCTCCAACGGGGTTGATGATACTCACAGTCTCTACAGCCTTTGGACTTATGGCAACGGACACGTTCATACTCATACATATCAACGCACCCCCACTTCCTTCAAAATCTTCTTGGTACACCAACCGATGCAGGGATGATCTCGACCGTAAGGGCAGCCCTCACATTCCGACTTCGGTTTTGGTGGTGCAGAAATCAAATAGTAACAGTTTTCTTGACCCAAACTGCATCCCGACTTGTTATTTCTCCAGAAGTAGCAATAGCGGCAGTCATCAGGCTTATCTTCGGCATATCTTAATTGAGCCATGTGTCTACCTCCTTACAACTCTGGACTATCTTTCTTCGGCTGCTTACGCACCTTTAGTTCCTGATCCATACAAGCCTGTTTCTTTTCTCCCAGATCATCCAACACAGATTTTTTGCTGTGTGCTTTTTCGGAGCGCTTTTCAAAACTTTCTGCCTGCTCAAAGACCCTCGCCACCGCATCAAAGTGATACACATTGTCGGTGAGCTTTTCTTCCGGGCGAATCTCTGATGCATTGATGGATGTGACCATAGCTTTCAGTTCCTGAGCTTTCATTCCAAACGAATCCGGAATCATAATCACTTCATGAATAGAAGAAGGAAGAATATAGAAACTACCCTCCAATTTCTCGGTTGCCTGTTCCATAAAGTCGGAGTATGCCATTGCTGATGCACCGTTGAATCGGCTTTCGTTAGTGGCAATCCACATCGGAGACTGCGGATCATCAACTGACCCGACAAAGCCACCTGTCATTTCATACATGATTTCATCCATGTTTTTGATGGACAGCGGTTCGTTTTTCTGCGCTGCTTCAAGTGCATCCTGATGAAGCTGTTCCTTTGTAATACCATAAAGCTCCATCATCGGATTCGTAACTACGATGGACGCATTCCCACCGGAGACTTCTCCAAAATTGAAGCGATACACTACAGCCATATCTTCCATCATTTGATGAGGAATGGTGGTAAGCCTTTCTGCATTTCTTTCTGCTCCGACAATTTGAATCGTAAGATGCTCCTTCATCTGCTCATAGTTGTTTAAGGCATCAACATCAAAATCTTCCATGTGAGAAAAACTGGTTACGACAACATCTGTGATTCTCTGCAACACATCCTCGTAAATCTCACCGTTCTCATACATCTCAAAAAACGGTTCCAGATTGATGGACGGTGCAACTGCTGACTCATCATGATTGATTGTAATGCCACTATAGGACTGACCTTGCAGCTTGTTGACCTTCATGGTTTCCACAGATACATTCGGGAATGTATCGTACAGGGACTTAGTTAAATCCGCCTGGACATTCTCTGCAAATTTTTCATAGTTCATATTGTTTCCTCCAATCTTTATTTTTTGGCATAAAAAAAGAGCGTCTACCCATCCCCAATAAGGAGCAAATAGACGCTCTATGTACAATTCAGTATTCAATTTAATCTGCTATAACGGCATGGCACTCAAAACATCCGCCTTTTTTGATTAGCAGGGTTTTTAGCACGATTTTCGGTCTGATTAGCAGGAAGGGCATTTTCATTAGCAAAAATGGCCTTTTTTCTGCTAAAAATTAGCTGGCGATTTTGTCTTATGACAGTAGTTCGATATTTTTTGGCGTGCAAAGAGGAATTCTCTAAGGTAAACTGTTCATTAATACCCCAACTGATGAAACCTCTGTGTTTTTTGGATGAAAAAAGCCGAAAACCCTTGAAAACAAAGGCTTTCGGCGTTGTTAGCTGGCGTCGCAAAAGGGACTTGAACCCCCGACCCCACGCTTAGGAGGCGTGTGCTCTATCCAACTGAGCTATTGCGACATGGCTAAATTTATGATTAAAGCCCGATGAAACTCGAACTTGAATCCTATATGAAGTTTTCGTGCGGTGGCCGTTGTAACGCCACCTTAGGAGGCGCTTGTTATATCCATTTAACTAAGGAAACCAATGCCGATTTTCAGTTTAAAATCAAGATTTTCTATGATTTCTGCCTTCGAAATCGGTATCTGGACCATTCATTTTTCTGGGACTGAAACTATCCCAGTCTATCCTGAGAACTGCAAAGGCAATCCCCACTTTGCTTATTATAAAGAAAAACACCCTGATCGTCAAGGGTGTTTTCCCACATTTCCTTTATTCCCTGCACACATTCACCCAGTCTACTGTATCCACAGCCCGTTCCAGCTCCGGAATTGTCAGCTTCACAGCGCTGTGAGCATTCCCGGCTCTACTCCCAAGGCCTCTGCCCTAGCTTTCCACAAACTTTGCAGCTCCCTGCATCCAGATCTGCCCTTTAAACCGGCGGCCAACCTTCGGCTCTCCCATCAGGTCCTCCGCCCCGATACCTACATGAAAAAGCATATCGTTGCAGTCCAGCGTCAGATCGTAAACCATTTCTCCTGTAAAGCTGTTTTTCTTTTCTTCAATATGGGTAATCTCGCCAATCACAGAATACTGGTCGCACTCAATTCCACAGGGCATAAAGCAGGAATCTACAATGGAATACAAATCTTCCTTCATGGCTCTCCTGGAGATCTGAGAATACATATCAATATCCTCAATGGTCAGGGTCTCCATGGCATCCTCATCTCCGTTTTTTGCCGCCTCAATCAGGTTTGTGCGATCCTTTGCTGCCACCTTTGCCAGCTCAATCTGCTTTCTCGTTTTGTGAAGCGGAAGAAGAATTTTACCATCTATCGCCAGACCGGTCAGATTCACAGCTTCTACCCGGCGGGATGATTTATTCAGCTTCCGTTCCCGATATTCAAAACCATTTTCCAAATAAAAAATCAGAGAAATTCCTACTCGATATTCATCCAGAAGGCCGGCATAGGTTTCCTTTTCTGTGTGCCGCTGAATGGAGCATTCTGCTTTTGATGATATATCGCTGCTGCTCAGATAGGGATAATAAAACTCCCGATGGAATATTCCCTGTTCATCCATCTCCCCTACCAGAACAATCCCCATACCGGGAGCCAGCTCTGTTCTCAGCTCACAGAGATTCTCATCGGTATCTATCTCGATTCTCCGTCTCAGAGCTGTCTTTTCCAGCTCTGAAAGCATTTTCTCAATATCCCGCTTTTTTATATAAGTACGAAATCCAACACTTCTCAAAAATCTATGCATTCCTTCACCTTCTTTTCTTTGTACGGAATCAGCTCTGCATTCTCTGCTTATCGGCTATTCCTGTTTACCGCCTGTTCCAGCTTATCGGTCAATTCCACTTACCAGATCTTCCAACTTACCGCCTGTTCCAGCTTACAGACGGTTCCGTTGACCGAAAAAATAATGCTTACTGAAAGGCCTTCACTTTCTGCTGTCTTTTTCATTCACTTTCTCATTTTCAGAGTCAGGAAAAGGCGAAGAAAGTCCTTCGCCTTACATCTACCCAATCATTATACATGATAGCTTCTCTTTTTTCAATTGTAACCTTTGCTTTTTCCTTATTCACCGCCGCATTACCAGACTTCCGCGTCTCCGCACATTCGACTGGCCTCCCCGCTCGGGCATTCCGCTCCCTCCCCGCATTCCTTCTACTTCCTCTATAGCTAATCGTCTGTCTCCACCCGCAGCATCCTATAGCCGATTCCCACATGAGTCTGGATATACTGAGGATCCGAAGGATCCTTTTCAATCTTTTTCCGCAATGTTGCCATAAATACCCGCAGAGACGCCACATCATTATCCCAGCTGCTTCCCCAGACTTCTTTGGTAATATAAGAATGCGTCAGCACCTTTCCCACATTCCGGGCTAGGAGGCAGAGCAGCTTGTATTCGATCGGAGTTAGATGAAGCTGAGTTCCGTTCAGAAAAACACAGCAGGACGCATAATCAATCTTCAAATCTCCATTTTCAAACACAGAATGATTGTCTTCACCTGCTGACGCCATATAATTCAGACGTCGAAAGGTTACCCGCAGGCGGGCCAGCAGCTCTTCTACAGAAAAAGGCTTGGTCAGATAATCATCTGCACCTGCGTCCAGAGCTTCAATTTTATCCGTCTCCTCGCTGCGGGCGCTGATCACAATAATCGGCATTTTCGACCAGCTGCGCACCTTTCGAATAACATCCACTCCATCCATATCCGGCAGACCCAGATCCAGAAGCATCACCTCCGGATTTCTCGATACCGTTTCCATAATTGCCTGCCCGCCATTTTCCGCTGTACAGTATTTATAATCTCTTGTCTCCAGGGTGGTTGTAATCAAATTTCGGATCGCTCCGTCATCCTCTACCACCAGTACCAACGGTTTATTCACGTAATGTTACCTCCTCTTCTGGCAATGTAAAACGAAACAGCGCGCCGTGGGGCTGATTATCCAGCGCCTCTATCGTTCCCCCATGTGCCATAATAATAGACCTGCATAAAGACAATCCCAATCCCAGGCTCCTCCTGCTGTCCACCACTCCGTCGCCTGCAACAAAAAACCGGTCAAAAACCCGGGCCTTTGCTTCATCGGAAAGTCCCCTTCCGTTGTCGGCAATATCCACCACCACACAATTTTCCTGCCTTCTGGCAGATATGGTAATCCGGGAACCAGGCGGCGTGTATTTCATGGCATTGTCCACAATATTAATAATCACCTGCATAATCAGTCTGGCATCTATTTTCACCAGGAAAAATTCCTCTGACGGCACCACAAAAATTTCATGATCCGTCTTTCTCCGATTTATATGCTGCAGTGCTTCTGTAATCACCTCATCCATCAGCTCTGTAGATAAATGAAGCTGCATAGTTCCATCTTCAATTCTGGTAACAGAAAGAAGATTCTCCACCAGATTAATCAGCCACAGGGAATCATCATAAATATTTTCATACAGCTGTCTGCGGCTGCCGCTGTCCAGACTGTTTTCATTCGACAGCAGAATTCCCGCATTTCCCGAAATCGTAGTCAGCGGCGTCCTCAAATCATGGGAAATCGAGCGGAGAAGATTGGCTCGAAGCTGCTCATTTTTCGCCAGAAGAGCACTTTCCTCCCTGGCCCTCAGCGCCTCCTCCTTTTCCAATGCCAAAGCGCATTCTCCCAGAATGGAAATCGTGATACTGTACTCAAATTTTTCCGGCTCTTCCTCCGGACCTAGAATCGGAATGCCGACAGCCCCATAAACCCTGTCTCCAGAACGAATTGCCAGGTAGCGGCACCGTGTCTGCGGCATGATCTCCGTTCCTGCCCCGGCCGGTTCTCCGCTGCAAAACGCCTGCTCTGCTGCCTGCCGCTCCTTTTTGCTGCTGTATTCTGCATGGCGCAGCATTTTCTGCTCCAGATTTCCTGTCTCATGCTCCGACTCTGCCGGGAATATATACGGCGCCGACAAGCCGTCCGCTTCTGCCATATAAAAAATAATATCCCGCCTCAGAAGTTTCACCAGCTGTCCTGCAACCACTCGAAGCATTTCTCTGCGTTCCCCCTGCTGCTGGATCAGCTGATTGGTTTCCAGAAGAATATGCGTTCTATAGGCTGCCTCCGACGCATCCTTTGTCTGCTGCTTCATACGTACTGCCAGCGTACTGGTAATAAATGCTGTCAAAAACATAGTCAGAAATGTAACTGGATAATCATCACTGTAGGCCTTCAGCGTAAAATACGGCACAGTAAAAAAATAATTAAAGGCCAGTACGCTGAACACTGAGGAAATAAGCCCGTAAATCCTCCGGGATGTTGCCACAGATATAAACAGCACGCCAATAATATAAGCCATAATAATATTGGATTCCGGCAGATTTATCTTCTGAAAAAGCATTCCTGTGCCCGTTGCCGCTGCCAGAAGCAGAATGCTTTTTGCAATATCACCAATCCTGGTAATTCTTTCCCCTCTGTACCCCTGCGCCACCATACTTCCTCCTCTGCACCGCTTATTTCTTTTATAACTATAACACGTTTCTCCCACAGAAGAAATCCTGTATTTCGCCCTATCTGTGCCGCTGACATTAAGCTTTCATTAAAATCAGGAATCCTTATCAAATTTCCATTTTCATATTTATAAAATCTTAACAGGAGCGCCCAAACGCCAATCCAAAACTAATGCAGAATCCTTTATAATATAATTAAAGATAACAGCTAAACTGACACAATAAAAAAAGAAGCCAGGAAAGGAAGGTGACATTATGGCAGCGGTAATCATTATTGCAATCATTTGTTTTCTGTTTATTATGGGGTATCGGTTTATGGAGAAATTTGACGGATTTCTCAGCACCTCTGCCTGCGTGCAGGAGGAGGAAATCCTGGATCGAAAAAATCACCGTTTTTCGTTCCATATGACCTTGAAACAGGCCTCCTGACCTTCTTTTCCTATGGTTCTGAAGCAAAATGGGCTGCGGAAAACAAAAACTGTTTTCCGCAGCCCATTTCTCATCCTTTTTCTGCTTATGGTATGGGGGATTCAGCAGAATTTTCTGTCCCGGCAGACTGAAAATACCTTCTGCCGGGACAAGGGAAACAAATACTTCCCGATTTATACAACACCCTGAGCAATCATGGCTTCTACAACCTTCTCAAAGCCTGCAATGTTGGCGCCTGCCACATAGTTGCCCTCTACGCCGTAGCGCTTTCCGGCATCATCCACTTTTGCGAAGATATTTACCATAATGTCATGAAGTTTTGCATCTACCTCTTCAAAGCTCCAGGACATTCTCAGGCTGTTCTGGCTCTGCTCCAGACCGGAGGTTGCCACGCCGCCTGCATTTGCTGCCTTACCCGGCATAAACAGCATTCCGTTTGCCAGGAAGAAATCGGTTGCTTCTCTGGTGGAAGGCATATTCGCACCCTCGGCAACTGCGAAGCAGCCGTTTGCCTTTAATGCCTTTGCATCATCCAGATTCAGTTCATTCTGGGTTGCACAGGGCAGAGCAATGTCGCAGGGAATGGTCCAGATGCCCTTGCCTTCTGTATATACAGCGCCCGGAACAGCATCTGCATACTCTTTGATACGTCCGCGGCGTACTTCCTTAATCTCCTTTACAACATCCAGCTTAATGCCGTCCTTGTCGTAAATATAACCGTTGGAATCGCTCATGGCAACAACCTTTGCGCCCAGCTGCTGCGCTTTCTCTGTCGCATAAATTGCCACATTTCCGGAACCGGATACCAGAACCCGCTGTCCCTCCAGAGTCTTTCCATTGTGCTTTAACATTTCATCCAGAATATAAATCAGTCCATAGCCGGTTGCCTGAGTTCTTGCCAGAGAACCGCCAAAGGTCAGACCCTTACCAGTCAGAACACCCTCGTATAATCCAGTCAGTCTCTTATACTGGCCGAACATATAGCCAACCTCTCTTCCGCCAACACCAATATCGCCGGCAGGAATATCGGTATCCTTACCAATGTGGCGATACAGCTCAGTCATAAAGCTCTGGCAGAAGGCCATGATTTCACGATCAGATTTGCCCTTGGGATCAAAGTTTGAGCCGCCCTTACCGCCGCCCATGGGAAGCCCGGTCAGAGAATTTTTCAGAGTCTGCTCAAAGCCCAGGAATTTTAAAATACTCTGGTTTACAGACGGATGGAAACGCAGACCGCCCT